>UMHA01057642.1_pt1 | contig 64540 bp, 65 predicted proteins | sample 1965401 | NCBI WGS metagenome assembly UMHA01 (sample SAMEA4836085, study PRJEB28245) | human gut metagenome | biome: gut microbiome; material: fecal sample | place: Denmark | collected 2008 | reverse complement strand
ACTTGGTAGACAAAGATGGAAAATAGAAAACGAAGGTTTTTATACTCAAAAACATAGAACGTTTGATATAACTCACTTAAATAGTAGAAATGATAATTCTATGAAATGCCATTACTATTTTATTCAATTTGCTCATACTATTAGACAATTACTAGAATTAGGAAATATATTAACTAAATCATTAAAACTCAAAATAAAAGAAGTAAGTGCCAATCTATTAAAATCACTTACTTCAACCATCTCAGATCTTAATGATTTACAAACTAATTTTCAATTAAGATTTGATAATTAAATTATACTACAATTGTTCTTTGAAATCACTATATTTTTGAAATTTTTTTAGACCTATAAAATGGTCTTTTTGTAGTGAAATAATATTTTGTGATTAGAGAAGAAAAAAATTAGATAAAATTATTTTGCACATATTTTATCTAATTTCAACCAATTTAATTTATTTACTCTTTTTTACTGTATACGATATTTAACAATTGAACATGGATAATTGAAAAATATATAAATGTATAAATTAAATTTCTTTAATGTGTTTATAAGAATTGTTTTTCTTGACATTAAGTAGGAATTTTATTAGAATATCATTTAAAAAAGGATTCTTTTATGAATAAAAAAGCAGTTATAGATTTAGTATTAGAAGAATTTAATGATTCTGTTATAAGATATGGAGTTAGAAATAATACTGATTATACGACATTAGAAATCCTTTTAAATTATTATATATGACAAATTAATAACTATTAATTATGATGATGATATTAATTGTTATAGTCGTGTATTATGTTTCTAAAAAAGAAGTTGGGGATATTTTAAATACGTATAAAGATACTTTAAATAGACTATCTAGAGGGAAAAAAGATGGCTATTCCTATATCTATTGCTAGAACTTGTAATATTCCTCTTAGGAATACAATAAATAAAATTAATGCTTTTTGTGTAATAAATTGTATTGATAATAGAGTTTCTGATTATGAATTAAAATTAATTATTAGAGAATTTGGTCGTTGTATACATAGAATAGATTATGAAGATGTATTTTTAGATATTTTTTGTAGTTATGTTCATGATAAGAAGTGTATAATGATTCAAGATGTTTATAATGTTATAAATTGTTATTTTATTGATAATGGATTATCTAATGAAATGTTTATACGTTTGTGTGGTAGTATTGATAAAAAAAAGAGTACAGAAAAAGAAATACTATTGTATATTTGGAAAGAGTTAGATAAATATATTTTAAGGGAAATTGTGGGATATTTCTTTTAAGTATTTTAAAATTATCAAATAAATGATACAATAAATATGAATAGGAGAGTTTTATGAAATTATATAATACTAGGTCAAGGATGATTGAGGAATTTGTTCCTAATAATAAAGATGTAGTGACTCTATATACGTGTGGTCCTACGGTATATCACTTTGCTCATATTGGTAATTTGCGAACATACATTATGGAAGATGTGCTTGAAAAGGCACTTAACTTTGTTGAATATAATGTTAAAAGGGTTATGAATATAACTGATGTTGGGCATTTAACTAGTGATGGTGATACTGGGGAAGACAAAATGCTTAAAGGTGCTAAAAGAGAGCATAAGTCTGTTATGGATATTGCTAAATATTATACGGATTGTTTTAAAGAGGATTGTAATGAATTAAATATTAAATGGCCTGAAACTGTTATACCTGCTACTTCCATGATTGATTATTATATTAATTTTATAGAAGAGTTAATTAAGAAAGGTTATGCTTATTTTGCTAATGGTAATGTTTATTTTGATACTTCTAAATTAAAAGACTACTATGTATTATCTAATCATGTTTTGGATGATTTGATGGAAGGTGTAAGGGAAGGCGTTTCTATTGATAGTAATAAGAAAAATAAAAATGATTTTGTTTTATGGTTTACAAAATCTAAATTTGATAGTCAGGAGTTAAAATGGGATAGTCCTTGGGGACTTGGGTATCCTGGGTGGCATATTGAATGTTCTTGTATTTCTATTAAATATTTAGGAGAATACTTAGACATACATTGCGGTGGTGTAGATAATATATTTCCACATCATACGAACGAAATTGCTCAAGCAGAAAGTTACCTTGGTCATAAATGGGGGAATTGTTGGTTCCATACAGAACATTTAAATGATTCTACTGGAAAAATGAGTAAATCAAAGGGGGAATTTTTAACTGTTTCTTTATTAAAAGAAAAGGGTTATAATCCTTTGAGTTATAGATTTTTATGCTTACAATCTCATTATAGGAAACAAATGATTTTTACTTTTGAATCTTTAGATATAGCAGAAAATGCATATAAAAAGCTACTTAATAGGGTAGCTAACTTAAAAAATGATGGGGTTGTTGATAAGAATATTAAAGAGATGTATATTACTAAATTTAAAGAAACTTTGGAAGATGATTTAAATACATCTAATTCTTTAACAGTTCTATATGAAGTTTTAAAGAGTGATATTAATGATGCTACTAAGAGAGAGTTGGTTTTAGAGTTTGATAAAGTTTTATCTTTAGATTTGATGAAGAGTAATACTAATGATGTTGATTCTAATAAGAAAAAATATATACAAGAAATGATTGAAAAAAGAGAATTGGCTAAGAGGGAAAAGAATTATGTTTTAGCTGATGAAATTCGTAATAAACTTAATGAAGAGGGTATTGTACTTAAAGACACTAGAGAAGGAACAATATATGAAATAATAAAATGAGAGGATGATGTTTGTGGATTATGACTTATATATTATAATAAATTGGACTATTCCATTAATTGGTTTTTTGATTACTTTATCATCACAAGTATATATTAATATTAATTATAAAATATATAAAGGACATATAAATGCTAAGAATAAAACAGGTTATGATGCTGCAAGGGCTATTCTTGATGCTAATAATTTAAATGATATTGATGTAATAGAAACAAAGGGAACTTTAACTGATCATTATGATCCTAATAGAAAGGTAATAAGATTATCTACCAGAGTGTTTCACGATGCTTCTGTGGCTTCTGTAGCAGTAGCTGCTCATGAATGTGGTCATGCTATTCAAGATAAGGAAGGTTATAATTTTTTAAGAATTAGAAGTTTTTTGGTACCTTTTGTTAATTTTAGTACAAGATTGGGATATATCGTAGTGTTTATCGGATTATTGTTTAGTTTTTATAATGTTGCTATGATTGGTATTGCTTTACTTATGGCAATGTTGTTATTTCAATTAGTAACACTACCTGTTGAATTTAATGCTTCAAATAGAGCAAAGAAGGAAATAGATAAATTAGATATGTTAAATAGTGATGAAAAGAATGGTATGAGTAGAATGTTAACTTCTGCTGCTCTTACTTACGTTGCTTCTTTGACTACAACGCTATTACAAATATTTAGATTATTTTTGATAGTAGCTAATAATAGAGATAAAAATTAAAGAGCCTGCTGGCTCTTTTTATTCATGAAAAGTGGTAAAATCAGGAATAAAACTTTCATTTTGAGTTTCTCCTTCTTGTATAAAGGCATTTCTTACACCTATTTTCCAAGAATAGTCAATAATACTATTATATTCTTCTTCACTTACTTTTTTATTTAATTCTTGATATTGACATTTTTTTACTGGTGTATACTGATTCATAATACTTATTAATATTTTATTATGATATTTGTGATGTAAATATTTTATAATTTTCCTACTATCAGTATACATACCTGGAAGTAATAAGTGTCTGACAATAACTCCTTTTATAATATCTCCGTCTTCATTAAATATGGGTTTTCCTACTTGTTTATACATTTCATATATTGCTTTTTTGGCATATTCAAAATAGTTGTTTACATGAGAGTATTTTAATGAATAAGTATTATTATAATATTTCAAATCTGGTAAATAGACGTCTACTAATCCTTTTAGCATTTTTATGGTCTCTACATTTTCATAGCTACTTGTGTTATATACTATTGGGATATTTAGACCTTTGGATTTTGCTAATGTAAGACCTTCTACTATTAATGGGACATAATGAGTAGGGGTTACTAAATTAATGTTGGTGGCTCCTTGACATTGAAGTTCTAAACAGATATTACTAAATTCTTCTTCTGTAATTTCTTTTCCATTACCCATAGCGCTAATATAATAATTTTGACAAAATATACAACGCATATTGCAGTTAGTAAAAAAGATAGTTCCTGATCCATTCTTTCCTGTTATTGGTGGTTCTTCCCATTTATGTAAATAATATTTACTAATTTTTATTTTATTAGTACTTTTACAGAAGCCTATTTCTCCTTTATTTCTATTAACTTGACAGTTTTTTGGACATAATGTACATTTATCTAATACTTCTTTCATGTATATTTTCCTTTCTTTTTAATTAATATTTTAACACATATTTGACTAAGTATTAATTTTTTTATATAATTATGTTGGTGATTTGTGTGAAAATAATAGATTTAAAATTAGAAATATCTGCTGTTAGGAAAAGTCAATTTCCTAGTGATGATAAAAGTGAGTTTTTATTAGTAGGTCGTTCTAATGTTGGAAAAAGTAGTTTTATAAATACTTTGGTAAATAGAAAGAATTTTGCTAGAACTTCTTCTATACCCGGTAAGACTCAAACATTAAATTTCTATTTAATTAATAATTGTTTCTATTTAGTAGATGCTCCTGGATATGGATATGCTAAAGTCAATAAACAATTAAAAAATAAGTTTGGGTTAATTATGGAAGACTATTTAGAGGGAAGAGATAATCTTAAGATGGTATTCTTGCTTGTGGATTTTCGGCATAAGCCTACTGATGATGATGTTATGATGTATAATTATTTAAAACATTACAATATACCGGTTACGGTAGTATGTACAAAGATGGATAAGGTTACTAAAAAGAATCAAGATAAGAATTTGAAATTAATTAGTAAGACTTTAGGGGTAGAACAGCAAGAATTAATACCTTTTTCAACGATTACTAAGGTAGGTAAACAAGAAATATATAATAAATTAATGGAAGAAATAGAATTATAGAAAAGAGGTGTAGATATGAAAATACCAACGGTGGCTTTAGTAGGGAGACCTAATGTAGGGAAGAGTACTATATTTAATAAATTAGTGGGTAAAAAGATATCTATTATTGAAGATACGCCTGGTGTTACTAGGGATAGAATTTATTCTGATGTTGTATTTAAAAATTATAAGTTTCATTTGATAGATACTGGAGGAATAGATGTTAGTAAGGAGTTATTTAATAAAGAGATAATAGTACAGGCTGAAATTGCTATTAATGAGGCTGATGTTATTGTTTTTATTATTGATGGTAAAGAGGAACTTAATCAAAATGATTTTGTTATTAGGGATATGCTAATTAAGTCTGGTAAGAAAATAATCGTAGCTGTTAATAAAATGGATAATCCTAAGAATATGAATAATATATATAGTTATTATGAACTAGGGTTTGATAATATTATTCCTGTTAGTGGTGAACATAATATTGGGCTTATTTCTTTAGAAGAAGAAATTGTTAAGGATTTTGTAGAAGTTGGTGAAGAAAATTTAATTGATGATAAAATTAGATTTTGTGTTATAGGTAGACCTAATGTAGGAAAGAGTAGTTTGGTTAATGCTTTACTTAATGAGGAGAAAGCTATTGTAAGTGATATTGCTGGTACTACTAGGGATGCTGTTGATACTCCTTTTAGATATGATAATAAGGATTATGTTATTATTGATACGGCAGGTATTAGAAAAAGTGGAAAAATATATGAGAATATAGAGAAGTATAGTGTTATTAGAGCTATGAAAGCTATAGAAAGAAGTAATGTTTGTTTACTTGTAATTAATGCTCATGAGGGTATTATAGAACATGATAAACATATTGCAAGTTATGCACTTGAAGCTGGTAAGCCTTTAGTTATTGTTGTAAACAAATGGGATATGGTTGATGACCAGAATAATATTCGAGAATTTACTAAGTTAATAAGAGCAGAATTTAAATTTTTATCTTATGTCCCTATTGTGTTTGTTTCTGCTAAAACGAAAAAGAAAATTCATACAATTATGCCTGAAGTTTGTAAGGTATATAATAATTCTATTAAAGAAATAAAAACTAGTATTCTAAATGATGTTATTAGAGATGCTGTTATGTTAAATCAACCACCTTCATATAAAGGGAAACGTCTTAAAATATATTTTGTCTCTCAAACTGGTATAGCTCCCCCTAAATTTACTTTTAATGTCAATAGTAAGGGGCTTGTACATTTCTCTTATAAGAGATATTTGGAAAATAAAATACGTGAATCTTTTGATTTTGAAGGAACTCCTATTGAAATAATTTTTAAAAATAAAAATGGAGAATAAAAAATACAGATATTCATTTGTATTAGCTAAATGCATATATTATTATCAGGAGGTTTTATGAGATTTTCTGATAATTTTTTTAAAAAAGTAGAAAAAAAGACTAATATAAATAAAGATACTATATTGTCTTTAGCTAACAAGTTACAAGATGGTAATATGAAAAACGAAACAACTTTAAGAGAAGTAATTAGTGAATTATCACAAATGACAGGGAAAGAGGTTTCTAAAGAGAAAGAAGATAAAATTATTAATGCTGTTATGAATGATAAGGTTCCTAATGATATTGAAAAATATATAGATGAATAATACATAACTATTATTAATTATCCTTGTTTGGGATAATTTTTTCTTATTGCAAATACTTAGTATTTATGTTATTCTAATGTTACCAAGAGAAATTGTTTGAATACAATATAAAAAAGGAGGTAATTATGCCTAGAATAAAAATAGAAGGTAACAATAAATTATCTGGGAAAATTACGATAAGTGGTGCTAAGAATAGTGCTGTTGCTCTTATACCAGCGGCTATTTTATGTGATGAAGAGGTAATTTTAGAAAATGTTCCTAATATAACTGATGTGGATGATTTAGAAAACATTCTTTGTAGTTTAAAATCAAATGTTATAAGAAATGGTGATGTAGTTATTATTAATAATAATAATTTAGAGAATAATAAAATAACTCATGAATTATCTAAAAAATTAAGGGCTTCATATTATTTTATGGGTGCTTTGTTGGGTAAATTTAAATATGTTGATATGTATTTTCCTGGTGGTTGTTCTATTGGGTCTAGACCTATTAATATTCATTTAAAGGGTTTTGAAGCACTTGGAGCTGATATTACTGAAGAAGATAATCATTTTATTATTAAAGCTGATGATTTAGTTGGTAATAAAATTGACTTAGATTTTCCTAGTGTAGGAGCTACGATTAATATTATGTTAGCTGCTACGAAAGCTCGTGGTGTGACGGTTATTAACAATGCTGCTAGAGAGCCAGAAATTGTTAATGTTGCTTTGTTTTTAAATGAGATGGGAGCTATAATTAGTGGAGCTGGTACTGATACGATTACTATTCAGGGTGTTAAGTATCTACATAGTGCTGTACATAAGGTAATACCTGATAGAATTGAAGCTGGTACGTATTTAATAATAGCTTCTTTGCTAGGAGAGAATTTAACTATTGATAACTTAGATCCTATCCATATAAAGAGTTTGACTGATTTGTTAATTAAGTCTGGTGTTAATATGAATATTAATGATACGGCTATTGTAATAAATAATGTTGGTAAATATAAGACTTTTGATGTAGAGACAAATGTTTATCCTGGTTTTCCTACTGATTTACAACAAGTAGTAACTACTTTTTTGACACAATGTGATGGAGAAGCGAAAATTGTAGAAAATATTTATGAGAATAGATTTCAAAATGTAGAGTATTTAAATAAGATGGGAGCTAATATAATAGTAAGTGATAATAATAAAGAGGCTATTGTAAAAGGAAAGACTAAATTAATCGGTAAAGAGGTTAAGGCTACTGATTTAAGAGGGGGGGCTTCTTTACTTATTGCTGGTTTAATAGCAGATGGTATAACTTATATTAGTGATATTTCTTATATATTAAGAGGATATGATAATATTGTAGAAAAATTACAAAATGTTGGTGCTAAAATTGAATTAATATAATAATATTTAATAGATATGAAAAAAATATTATTAATATTATTTCTTTTTTTATCTTGCTATATTATTTATGCTAAGACTTATGATGATAAAAAATTTTATTTGGCTGTTGGAGATGGTATAACGGCTGGTTATAATGATATAATAATTAATTATTTGGATAATTTGGATATTTTAAAAGAATATAATAATAGTTTTATAAATAAGGATTATAGGATTAAAGATTTAATTAGAGTAATAAAGTATAATGAAGAGATGAATATAAATAATAAAAGTGTTTCTATTCATTATTTGTTAAAAGAGGCCGATATAATAACTTTATCGATTGGGATGAATGATATATATTATAAATTAAATAATAATACTAAAGATATATATAGTTATGTTAATGAGATGATTAATGATATGGAAATATTGCTTGATAGTATTAAGAAATATTCTTGTAATAAAGTTATTGTTTTAGGATACTACAATATAACAAATAAAAATAATGATATATTTACTTATTTAAATTATAAAGTTAAGTCTTTGGTAGAAACTTATGGTTATGATTATATAGAACTTGCTAATATAATTAATAATGAACATTTGCAAAGTACTGATAATTATTATTTAAACGAAGAAGGAAATCAATTAATTAGTAAATTAATAGTTGAAAAGTTTAAAAATAGTTGATATAATATACCATGTATTTATTACTATGACATTTTGTCATGGCGGAAGGAGAGAAAAAAATGAAAAAAAATATACATCCTAGTTATGTAGAAGCTACAGTAACTTGTGCTTGTGGTAACACTTTCACAACTATGTCTACTAAAGAAAATATTAATGTTGAAGTTTGTTCTAAATGTCATCCTTTCTATACTGGTACACAAAGTACTGCTAGTAGAAAAGGACAAGTAGATAAGTTTAATAAAAAGTATGGCTTTGATAAAAAGTAATAATGTTGAGACAATAGTCTCTTTTTTTTAATTACTATTTATAAAATTAATTATTTATAATATAATATAGGTATGAGTAAGAAAAAAGAAATAATTAAATGGTTGATATTTAGTTTTATATTATTGGGACTAAGTATATTAATAATTAAGATTTTAAAAGAAGATTATATTTGGATGGATACTTTGCTAGATAAAATGGTAAGAAATAATACTTTAACTAGTATTATGAAATTTATTACTAGTTTTGGTAGTGCTTATTTTTTGATAATAGTAGCTGGAGTTTCTATGTTAATATTTAAGAAAAAGAATATGGGAAATTATATTGCTTTAAATTTAGCTATAATATATTTACTTAATGTTATTATTAAAAATATAATTAAGAGGGCTAGGCCTTTAGGATATGGTTTGTTATATGAAAATGGATATAGTTTTCCATCTGGTCATTCGATGGTTAGTGTGGCTTTTTATGGTTTTATTTTATATTTAGTTATTAAAAATGTTAAGAACAAATATTTTAAATATATATCATCTCTAATAATTATACTTTTAATGGTATTAATTCCTATAAGTAGAGTTTATTTGGGAGTACATTATCCTAGTGATGTTATTGGTGGTGCTTTGTTTAGTTTGGATTATCTTTTGTTATTTGTTATGTTATATAATAAATTTTGTAAAGAATAGAAATATTATTGACTTAATAAAAGATATATAGTAATTTTTAAATGGAGGTATTATGAAGATAGGGATAACTAATGATCATAGAGGTGTAAAAAAGAAACAATTATTGACAAATTTTTTAACTGATTTAGGGTATACTATAAATAATTATGGAACCGATACAGAAGATTCTGTTGATTTCCCAGACTATGCTTATAAATTAGGGAGAGCTATTCAAAATAATGAAGTTGATTTAGGTATAGCTATATGTGGTACAGGAATAGGTATGAGTATAGTTTTAAATAAAATGAAGGGTGTCTATTGTGCAAAGGTAGCAAATGTTAGTGAAGCAATACTTTCTAAGAGTCATAATGATGCTAATGTTATTGCTATATCAGAAGAGATGGATGATTTTACTACTAAAGAAGTTATTGTTAAGTTTATTGAAACACCTTTTTCAAATGTGGATAGATATGTTCTTAGGAATGAAAAAATTAAGGATATAGAGAATGCGTAGATTTTTACTCTATATAATTATTTTACCTTTAGTGATATGGGTTGTTGATGGAATTAATATTAATTCTATATTTAAAAAAAATAGAATATATCAGGCAAGGGTAATATATATAATTATAATTTTTGCATTGACATACCTGACAGTTAATTTTATGTATGATTTCATAGGAAGTTTAAGTTAAGAAAAGAGGTATTATGAAAAAAATCATAATAATAATCATTTTGTTAATTTTTATTCCTTTTTTTATTGCTACTTTGTATAATAAAAATTATAGAGAAATTAAGTTAGAATATATAAGTAATATTAATATACGGGTATTAAGAAATAAAACAGGGGAAATTGAAGTTATGCCTATTGATGTTTATCTTGTTGGGGTATTAGCGGGGGAAATGCCTATATACTTTGATATGGAAGCTTTAAAAGCTCAGGCTGTTGCTTCTCGTAGTTATGCTTTAAAGAGAATTGGTTATAATAAAGATAAAGATTATGATGTGGAAGATTCAATTATGAATCAAGTTTATTTAGATAATGAATACTTAAAAGAGGCTTGGAAAGATAAATATATTAAAAATATAAATAAAATTAGAAAAGCTGTTAACTCTACATTAGACGAATATTTATATTATGAAGATACTTTAGTAGATGCTATGTTTTTTTCAACAAGTAATGGTTATACAGAAGATCCTGAGAATATTTTTGGTTTTTCTGCGCCTTATTTAAAGAGTGTAGCTAGTCCTTGGGATGAAGGTGTGTCGGAAGCATTTATGACTAGTAAAATAATGAGTTTAAGAGTTTTTTATAATTTACTTGGATTAGAATATAATAAAAATTTAAATATTGAAATATTAAAAAGAAGTAGTTCAAATAGAATACTTCTTTTAAAAATTAATGGAAAAGAATTTAGCGGGAATGTTGTAAAACAAAAATTATCTTTAAGATCTAATGATTTTGAAATAACTCTACTTGGTAATGATATAAGTATTACTAGTAAAGGATATGGTCATGGTGTTGGAATGAGTCAATATGGGGCTTTAGGTATGGCAAAAGAGGGTTATAAATATGATGAAATACTTAAATACTATTATAATGGTTCTTATATAAAAAAAATAAAACTATAGTATATTTTTTGTTGTTTGGTTAAAACTTATATTAGGTGATTGAAATGAAAGGGAGAAAAATTAAATCTTTTGTAGTACCAGTAGCATATACTTTAGCTATTTGTGTTTTTGTATTTAGTATTTATTTATTAGAGGGAATAGTTAATAATAAAATGTTTGCAAACAATGAAGATAGTAATATTCAGTATGTTGATAGTGAAATTGTTAATGTTAATGAATATATTCCCGTAGTTAGTGAGGATAAGAATATTATTAGGCCATATAATGGAGATAATATTAGTATAAGTAAAAAATATTATGATTATGATAAAGAAGAGGAAGATCAGAAGGATGCCATAATATTTTATGAAGGTATATATATGCAAAATTCTGGAGTTGATTATACTAAAAGTGAAGAGTTTGATGTTGTTGCAATATTAGATGGTACAGTAATTAGTGTTGTAGATAATGAAATAATGGGTAAAACTATTGAAATAAGACATAGTAATGATATGATAAGTATTTATCAGAGTTTAAATGATGTTAAAGTTAAAGTAGATGATATTGTATTAAAGGGACAGATTATTGCTAAGAGTGGTGTATGTAACTTGTATAATAAAGATTATAATTTACATTTTGAATTATATCATAATGGTGCTACTGTTAATCCAGAAGATTATTATGATAAAGATATTAGTGAATTACAGTAATATAATGTTTTTTTATAAATATATTATAGTATGACAAAAGAAATAATTAAAAGGGTTATTGATGAAGCTGACTATATGATATTGACTAATAAGACAATAAGAGAAGTTGCTAAAAAGTTTTATGTTAGTAAATCTACTGTTCATAAGGATTTACAAGAAAGATTATTATTGATAGACATTAAAAGATATAATAATGTAAAGGAAATATTAAAAAATCATATAGAAATAAGGCATATTAATGGAGGAAAGAAAACTAAACAAATATTTTTAGAAAAAAGGAGACTAAATGTATAAAAATATCCTAGTTTATGGTAAAATATATGTGGAAAAGGTGATATTATGATGTTTAATAAAGATATTGGAATAGATTTAGGAACTGCCAATGTACTAATATATATTAAGGGTGAAGGTATAGTATTAAATGAACCTAGTGTTGTAGCTATAGATTCTGATACCAAGAAACCTTTAGCTGTTGGTAGCGAGGCTAGGGAAATGTTAGGAAGGACTCCTGGTAGAGTTAAAGCAATTAAACCTATGAAAGATGGGGTTATTGCTGATTTTGAGACGACAGAACTTATGCTAAATTATTTTATAAAAAAAGTAAATGGTAGAAGTTTTTTCTCTAGACCTAGAATACTTATATGTTGTCCTTCAAATATAACTCAAGTAGAAAAGAATGCTATAAAGGAGGCTGCTGAAAGGACTGGAGCTAGAAGAGTTTTTCTTGAAGAAGAACCTAAGGTTGCTGCTATAGGAGCAGGTATGGATATATCAAAACCTTCTGGTAATATGGTTATAGATATTGGAGGTGGAACTACTGATATTGCTATATTGTCTTTAGGGGGGATTGTAGAGAGTAGATCTATAAGAATAGCGGGTAATGCTTTTGATAATGATATTATAAAATATATTAAGGATAAATATAAATTGTTAGTAGGAGAGAGAACTGCTGAAGACATAAAAATAAGTATTGGTACTGTTTTTCCAGGTAATAAAGATGAAAAAATGGAGGTAAGGGGTAGAGATTTGGTAACAGGTCTTCCTCATACGATAACTTTATCTTCTGATGAAGTAGAAGAAGCTTTAAGAGAAAGCGTATATTCTATTATACATGCTGCTAAAGGTATATTAGAACAAACTCCACCAGAATTATCTGCAGATATAATTGATAGAGGTATAGTTTTAACTGGTGGTGGTTCGTTGGTTGATGGATTTAATCAGATTTTGGCTCAAGAGCTAAAAGTGCCTGTTTTTACGGCTGAAAGTCCATTAACTTGTGTTGCTGAAGGAACAGGAATACTTTTAGATAATATACATAAAATAGACAGATAGGAAACTGTCTTTTTTAGTTATGTCTCTTACTTGTATTAATTTATTGATTATTTAATGCGAACTTTAAAGATATTATAATTTGAAATGCACCCCTTAAAGTAGACATTAATAAAAAAGAGGGACTACAAAAATATGTATGTTCTCATTGTAAGCATACTTGTTGTGCAACTACAAATACAGTAGTTTATCACAGTAAATTATCTTTTGATATATGGAAAAATGTTATTGATAATTTAATTGATGGATTTAGCATAAAATGATTGCTGAAGAAAATAACATTTCAATTTTAACATCATTTAATTTAAGACATAAAGTACTGAAAGCTATAAAAAAATATATTGATAATATTAAATTATCTAAATCTATACAATCAGATGAAAAATATTTTTCTATAAATCTTAAAGGTACAAAACCAGAAAATATGCCTCGTTATTCAAAAAAACGTACATCAACCAATTCTCCATATAAAGGTATAAGTCATCATAAAATCTGTGTTATTACTGCAATTGATGAAGATAATAATATTGTAATGAATATTGGTGGATTAGGAAGAGGCACCATAAAAATGCTAGATGAACAACTTGGTGATAAAGTAGAAAAAGTTGACTTAATAACTGCCGATAGTGCAAGTGCATATCAAGAATTTTGTAAAAAACACAATATAAAATTAGTAGCTATTCCTTTAGGCTTTCATAATGATGGGATTAATAACCTAGCTGAAATAAATGGATTACATTCACAACTAGAAGTTTGGTTAACAAAATTTAGAGGAGTATCTACAAGACATTTGTCCGACTATTTAAATTGGTTTAATTATATTTTTACTATAAAAAAAAGATTAGACTTAAAAAATATAAAAACAAATTCATATAAAAATATTGTAGTTAATGAAAATTATATAGGAGTAAAAAACATATGCAACATTCCAATGCCAATTGACTTAAATGTTGCATATGCAGAGTATCTCCATCAGTAATTAAATTAAACAGAACTTTTTGTAAATAAAATAACGAGTGTGATAGAAAGCACTTAGGGTAATACATTTTAAGATATTCTTCTAGAATAATTAGAGTCATACTATGTTTATGCACCTCTAAGTTTCTAGAAGATTTCTTTATGTCCAAGAAACAGTTTTTTTATAACTTGGTCGTTGTCTATCCTTGTAATATTACTTAAAAATGATAATTATATTTAACTATTTTTTTAGTTTTTCATAAATTATTATTAGGAGTGATATAATGTATGATATGAGAAAATTAACTGGAATAGTAATTGATGCGGGACATGGCAGATAATCTTACGCACGGTACATTAAATTGTAAAATTCCAGAATATCTTAATAGGACGATTATTGTTTTCGTCTTTTTTTCCTATTATGATTTTAGAAATTAACTGATCAATAGTAAATCTATCTAACTTTTCAATATGTTTAATTCCTTGTTGTGTATATTTTTCTAATACACTTTTTTCGTTTTCAATAGTATTTTCTTTTTCTCTTAATTCGTTAATCTCTTTATTGATCTCATCAATTCTTGAATTGAAATTATTAATATCATATTGATATTTATTTTTTAACATTACAAATTCAGTAGCAGATATGATACCGTCAGCTTTATCATCATATAACATAGCAAAACGATTATTTATCTTACTGATTTTTTTATTAACTTCTTCTTTTTCTTTTTGTAAGATTATTAAATCTTTCTCATAATCTCTTTGAGCTTTTTTGGTGTAGTAGTTTTTTTCTAATTCTTTTTGATTAGCATATTTATCTATCATTTTATTAATTTCATTTAAAACAAGTTCTTCTAGTACTTCATATCTAATATAACTTGTATTATCACAAGTTAATCCGCCAGCGAGTCTATGATTTCTACAATGTAAATAAGGTTTCATAAAGTAATTTTTTCTTGGACCAGACTTACATAAATTTTTTTGAAAAGATTTACCACAAATACCGCAATATACTTTTTTACTAAATAAATGTAGTTCGCCATTTTTACCAGGACGAGCTCTGCTTGTAGTTGTAGTAAGTACATCTATTTGTTCCATAATTATTGAATACAATTCACTATTAAGAGACAATGTTTTTTCTCTTAATATATCATATTTTAATGAAATATCTTTTAAATCAGATCCTATTAAACTATTTTCTAAATTATTAATTGCCTCATTTAATATTAATAATTTATCGTCTGCTGTTTCATAATTTTTTAAATTGTTTTGTATTGCTTTAATAAGTTCTTTAGCGTCTTTTCTAGCATTACTTAAATCAATTTTAGCTTTGCGATTAGCGAATTTCTTACGTACTAATTTAGAAGTCTCTGGATCAACGATTCTTTCGTGAGCGCAAGCAATTATACATTGCTCATTTTTTGGAATTTTTTTATAACCTTTTATGTTATATGCAATTCTTTCTGTTCTATGTTGGATTAAAAGCCCGTCGTAAGTTTCATCAAGTAATATTTTTCTTATAGTATCCAAATTCCAAAATTCAGCCCCATTTGGATATTGAGGACATACAAATTTAGATCCTTGTAATTTTTTGTATCTACTAGGTGTTGGGATTTTTCTTTCGTTAAGTGATTTACAAATTTTATAATATCCAATACCATTAGCATACATAGAATATATTTCTCTTACAACTTTAGCTGCTTCTTCATCAACTACTAAATGATACATATCATCTGAATCTTCAGTATATCCGTAAGGAGCAAAAGATCCCGTCCATTGTCCTGCGTTATTTTTAGCTCTCAAAGTTTTCTTTGTATTGATAGATTGTTCTTCAATTTTCCATTCATCTACCATAGCAGTTATTTGACTAGACTTTTTATTACCTTTGTTATAAGTATCAATATTATCAACTATACTTAAAAATCTAATATTCCATTCTATAAATTTCTTATGTAAATACTTTTCTACGAATTCAATACTTCTTGCAAACCTAGCTTGTGTTTTACAAACATAAACATCAGTATTACCAAGTTCACAGAATAATAGTGTTTTATTCCATTCTTCACGTGTTCCGTCGCTACCACTTATATCTTCTTCATAAAAAATACCTATAACTTCAATTTCTTTGTCATTACAATACGTTAATAACATTAATAACTGATTCAAGATACTTTTACTTACATTTCCTTTTTCTCTATCTAAATCTTCTTGTGATAATCTGACATAGATAATACCACGTTTTCCCGGTGTGTGATATGATCCTATAAGACCATTTTTTCTAAAACAACTTGGATTATTTGGTTTGGATACTTTTAATAATGTTCGCAAATAATCTGTCATATATTCTAAATTATCTTCACTTAATAATCTTTTTATTGTTTTAAATTCTATTGTTTCTAGATAATCATCACTAGACACATTATCAATATTATAATCATTTAAATTTTCTGTATTACTAAAACTACTACTTGCCACCTTTCCTTGATCTTCCAACATACACATTTTCCTTTCATATACATTGAAAGCACTGTAATACAATTAAATTATAATGTGCTTTAATTTGAATTACAGCCCCTTAAATCATTTTCTAGGTTTAAAATTATCGCAGCTAGTTTTTTATTAAATAGTTCTGTAAAATCTTCTTCATTTTCTAAATTTGTTATAATTTTATTTTCTATAATATAATTAACTTCTTTTTCCATTTAAAACCCCCTTTATTCTAATTAAGACTATGAATAATTAAATTTAATTATTCATATACAAAAAATATTGACATTTACAACTTTAACAAAAAAACAGAAAATTGCCTTAAAGTCAAAGACTAAATTTGATTTTTATGTTATAATTATTTATAAGTAAAATAAGGTTGGTGCAGTGATGAACGTGAACGAAAACATTTTATTGTACGATGTTTTTGATGATAATAAAAATGTGTTAAATTCTCAAGTAATACTTGATAATTATATAGGTTTTGAAATTCCCAAAAATTATTATTTTAATAAAGAAAGTACAGATTTAAAAAATCATATCTTACATATTAAAAGTGATAAAGATTTTATAAGACTATATTATGAAAAATGTAATGAATATAGCTATAAAGAAAAAATAGAGGAAATAAAAAGAAAATATAAAACTACGGAAGATTTTATAAATTATAGAGGTCAAAGAATTATTGAATATGAAAATGAAACAGGAATAAATGTTATTAGTTATGATGGCGCTTATGTACTAATTCTAAATTCAAAATGCAAAAAATACTCGTATGAATATTATATATTATATTTTATTGTGTTTAGTTTTGATTCTGATTGCCCAGAAAGTTATGATAATTCATATTATCAAAAAAATAGCTATTGTATCTTAAAAAATGGTAAGTATGTTTATGATAAATATAAAATAAATTTAATTAAATATAATCCATCTGAATCATTAGATATTATTAATACAGAAAGTTTTTGTAAATTTATTAGTGATAATATTGAATATGATGAAAAATTAGATAATTATTATGTTGAAAAAACTAAAATTAATCAAAATATAGTTAATAGAATTAATAATTATCATAATAACGAAAATGATGATCCTAGTTTAATGGATCTTATTGAAGAATAAAGAGGTGCTGATGTGGGAGAAATTAAAAAATTAAATTTTATCAACATTGATAAAGTTGATGATAAAAGTTTAGCTGCTGCAAAATTATTGGTAGAAAAAAAATTAATTAAAATTGCTTATGGTGAAAAAACAATATATTTTAAATTCCCATTTAAAATTTGTGAATTAGGTTCTAAAGGTAATGAGTATTTGCTTGAAAATATTATGGATTTTGAAACGTCTAATAATAAAGTGTTTGCTAGGCAAACTTCAGCTAAAGAAGGCACTGCAATAGACTTATCAAAAAAATGCAAGAATCCTAAATGTCAATTTAAATGCTGTCCTTTAGTTGTTGCAGGATACTTTAAAAATATGTGTGATTTAGATCCTAAATTAGAAGAAAAAGTAGGAAACATCACATCAATAAAAAGTAATAATGAATTGTTAGGAATGACTGATGATTTAATTGGAATAGAGGAAGTAAAAAAAGAACTACAAAAACTTATTAAATTTTATAGTAAGATTAAAACAATGACAGATAGATTTAACAACAACAATCAATTCTATAATAATTATGCTTTAATAGGAAACGATGGATTACAGCAAGAAAAAATAGTTAATATTATTAAATCAATATTGGTAAGTAATTCTATAATAGATGATAAAGATTATAAACAATTTTATACACTTGATTTAGAATATGAAATAAGAAAAAATTTATCTGATTTAGAACATAAGATATCCGACGAGTTTAAAGATTATAAGTTAATATATCTTAAAGATTTTGATAAATTAATTAATTTGAAAATGGAAAAAGATGATTATTACCCAAAACTTATAAATACTTTAAAGCAGATAATAATAGAAAAGAGTAATACAATTTTTATAATATCTGGTAAGAAAGAAAAGATCAAAATAATATTTAATGAAAACAGTGAATTTTCAAGTTTATTTGGTTACAAATGGCAACTAAATGATTTTAGTTATGATGATTTAAGTAAAGAAATATTTAAAAAACTTCAAGAAATAAACATTCCAAACTATATTACTTTAGATGAAATAAAAAATACTGTATCTCAATTAGCAAGAGAAAGTAATTTTAAAAATTTGAATTTTGTTGAAGAAATATATCAAAAAACTTTAAAAAACTTTTTTGAAAGTCAGGAAAATAATTTAAATAATACATTACTACCTAAAACTAAAGATAATATTTCTATTGATGACACAATGAAAGAAATTGATGAATTAATAGGAATGAATAAAATAAAAACTGAATTGAGGAACTTATCTAAATTTTTAAAATACAACAAACGATTGGAAAAAATTAATGGTAAAGCTAAAACTTTAAATTTACATATGGTATTTAGTGGTAATGCCGGTACTGGTAAGACAACTGTTGCAAGACTATTAGCGGATATACTATACAATATGGGATATATAGAAGAAAGAAAAATAACTGAAATTACCCCAAAAGATTTAATTGGTGAATATACAGGTCAAACAGCACCAAAAGCAAGAAAAACTATTGAAAATGCTTTAGGTGGTATATTGTTTATTGATGAAGCGTACGCACTTGCTGCAAATTCAAATAGTAGCAAAGGTTATGGACAAGAAGCCATTGTAGAATTATTAAAATGTATGGAAGATTATCAAGATAGACTTGTAATAATATTTGCAGGTTATCACGATGAAATGAATGATTTTGTAAGTTTAAATCCGGGATTAAAATCTAGAATTAGGTATTTCTTTGAATTTGAAGATTATAACGAAGATGAGTTAATTCAAATACTATATATGAAATTGAAAAAACTTAATTTAACAATAGATGATGAAGCAGTAAGGACTTTAAAAAGGACAATTTCATTTAATATGAAAGCCACAAATTTTGGTAATGGTAGATATGTTGATAACCTAGTTAATAATTTATTGATAAAACATTCTATTAACATACCAGATGATGATGATACTAATCTATTAAATATCACATTAAATGATGTTAATGATTTAAGTGAAACAAATGATATAAATATTGATGATATATTCAAAGAACTTGATAAATTAATTGGTTTATCAAATATTAAAGATGATTTGAGACAATTAGTAGATTATCTGCAATATAATAAAAAATTAGAAAAGATAAATATTTACCCTAAAAACTTAAATTTACATATGGTATTTAGTGGTAATGCCGGTACTGGTAAAACAACTGTTGCAAGACTTCTTTCTGATATATTTTATAATTTAGGTTATATTCCAGAGAATAGATTGACAGAAATAACTGCTAAGGATTTAACAGGTGAGTATATAGGCCAAACAGCACCAAAAGTAAAACGCCAAATTGAAAATGCTTTAGGTGGTGTATTGTTTATAGATGAGGCATATAGTTTAATGCAAAACTCATCTAGTGGATATGGACAAGAAGCAATCGCAGAATTATTAGTCGGTATGGAAAAATATTATGATAGATTAATAATTGTATTTAGTGGTTATGAAAAAGAAATGAAAGATTTTATAAATGTTAATCCGGGATTAAAATCTAGAATAGGTAAATCATTCGTGTTTGAAGATTATACGATTGAAGAATTAACATATATATTAGTTAAATTTGTCAATGATAACAAATTAAAAATTACTAATAAAGCATTAGATAAATTTAAAGAATTAGTTAAGATGTCAATGAAAACAAAAAACTTTGGTAATGCAAGATGGGTAAGAAATTGTTTTGATAAAATTTTATTAAAACACTCAACTAATACAAAAAATTCTGATAACACAGAAGAATTAATTACTATTACTGAAAATGATATTGATATAGAAGAAATAAAAAAATCACAAAGCACAACTAAATCTAAATTGGGCTTTGATCTTGAAGTGAAATTTAATAATTTAGAAAAAGAAACGAATAATACAAATCTATTTTTTGAAGAAATTGAAAGCATTGAGGAGGAATTGTAATGGAAGATAATAGACCTATTGTAATAGAACAAGTAAATGGCCACGATAGAGAATATGATATATATTCAAGATTACTAAAAGAAAGAATAATTTTTTATGACGAAGGCGTTTCTACTCGTTCAGCTTCAGCTGTTATAGCTCAATTATTATTTTTACAAATGGAAGATCCTAACGAAGATATTACAATGTATATTAACTCGCCGGGAGGATCTGTTTCAGATGGATTAGCTATTGTTGATACGATGAGATATATTAGTTGCGATATAAAAACCGTTGTAATTGGTATGGCAGCAAGTATGGGTTCACTTATTGCTTCTAGTGGAACAAAAGGAAAAAGATATATACTTCCACATAGTAAATTTCTAATTCATCAAGTCAGAAAACAAGGTATGGGATATAGTCCAATAGTAAATCCAGATCTTCAAGTAGAAGCAAAAGAAATGGAAAAGAATAATAATACATTAATAAAAATTTTATCAGAGAATACAGGACAGAGTATTGAAAAATTGAAGAAAGATATGGATAGGGATTGCTGGTTAGATGCAGAGGAATCTGTTAAGTATGGATTATGTGATGAAATAATCACAAAAATTGAATTATAGGAGGCAAAAATGAATAATGAAATTTTAAAAAAAATTGATGATAATATTATTAGTCAGCATACAATGGAATTTGCAGCTAAGCCACCAAAATATGATTTGCCAACAATAAAATTTTTAGTAAAAAAAGATAACAACTTTTTTGTAGTTAGTATGCTTAACAGACACATAATGAATTATCCAAATAAAATGGAATCTTCTATAAATAATTATCCTATAGATGTAGTAGTTTATGATTTAAATACGGAAAAGTCATCAATAATGAGTATTACAAATTTTATTAGTGAATTTTCTTTGCAAGAGAACAACATAGATGAACTAATTAAAACTAATGATAAGGAATTAGATATAAAAGAATTAATGAATGTTTTTGGTGAAATTGTTGCAGACAAAAACAATATTAATATAGAAAAATACAATAATGCATACTATCCTAATATTGTTAGATATTTGTCTAAATATGACAGTTTTAAAAAATATCTTTCATTATTTTCACTATCAAATACTGATGAATTGCCAAAACTTAATGAAAACTTAAATACACAAGAAAAATACTTACAAAAAATATCTGATTTATTAGATATTCCTACATTAAGTATAAAATCAAATTCAAAGAGAGTTGATAATTTAAATGCTACTTATTATTATAGTCCTAGTCGTAATGGAAAAAGTATGATAGTAGCTGATGATGGATCATATTTATTAACAATTTCTTCAGCAATTAATTATGAAAAACTTTTAGATGAATTTAATACAGGTAGAAGAAATGGAAATTTTAATGAAGATAAATCACTTACAATAAAATGTCATTTTTGCGGTAAAGACATTGTTATTGACACTACTAATATACCAAAGAATATTAAAACATTGGATACAATGTGCCCTAATTGTAAATCTTTTATTAAATATGCTAATTCTAATTATGTTGAAGGTAAAACGCTTACAATAAAATGCCACTCTTGTGGTAAAGACATTGTTATTAACACAACTAATATACCAAAGAATATTAAAACATTAGATACAATGTGCCCTAACTGTAAGTCTTTTATTAAGTATGGTAATCCTAATTATGTTGAAGACAAAAAGTGCTTTCATAATTGGGTTATAACTGATAAACTTCTGGATATAAGTAAAGAATTGGTTAAATTACCTGATGGAACAAAAAAAGAAGTATTTTATCATATGTATAAATGCTCAAAATGCAATGAAGAAAAAAGAATGTCAGAAGAAGAATTTAATATGAATATTATTGAAGGACCAAAAGGCATATCAAAAGATAGTAATCAAATTAATACACCTAAAGAAGTTGATGATGATATTAATAAAAAACTAAATGAAGCAAGTTCTTACATATTTGGAAAAGACAAAGACTTTGAAAAAGCAAAATCTATTTTATTTGATATTATAAACGAAGCAAGTTCTTATGATAATGATAGTAAAACAGATTATTATAATTTTAATGATGTAATAGATTTTGTCCTATATACAAGAATAAATAAACCAAGTAAAAATATTAAATGGATTGGTACACCATTTTCAAATGCATATAATTGTCTTGCTTATATATATAATGAAGAAAAAAACTATGATGAAGCATTAAAAATGGTAGAAAAATCAATTAAATGGAATCCAATGAGTTTATATCCACTATTTGAAAAATGTGAAACATATAAAATGCAAAATAATTGGGAAGAATTTAAAAAAATAACAGTATCATTATATGATAAGATTTATAATGCTAGTGATTTAGCACATTATTATAGAAATTTAGGTTTCTATTATATTGAAATGAATGATCTTAATTTAGCTTATGCATTATATTCAGCAGCTATTAAATTTGAAAAAAATAAAAGTGCATATAGTGAAATGCTTTATATAAATCAGCAATTAAATAGAGATGATTATCAAATGTCATCTGAAGAAGGATTAAAATTGTTAAACGATAATAATATTCAATTTGGTATTAAGCAAGAAAATTTAAATAGATTAACTGAAATATATTCTAATGAAAAAGAATTAATGAAAAAACCAAAAGTTGAAATGCAATTAGCGGAAAGAATATATTTTTTAACAAAAGACAGGCGTTTTGTACCATTTGTTGAATTAATTGATAAAACAACAAATTGCTCTATTATTATTCCTAGAAGTTGGAAACCAGTTAAAGAAGATGAAATAAAAACCAGATTTAATGGTAATATTATGTTTGCGATATATACTGATAATAATGCCTTTTTTCAAGCAAGTTATGATGGAAAGTGTTCTAAAGAGCAATTTGAAGAAGCTTATAATGTTAATATCAATAATATTAAAAAAGCAGACAAGTATAATGCAATACTACTTGATGAGGGAATTACTACTTTAAAATTGCAGCAAGGTATTAAAGAATTTAAACGTGCTTTGTTTGATGTAAGTTTTGATAATAAAACTATTAGAATTATACACTACTTTACTTTAATAAATGAAATGTTTGTTGATTTTACAATGACTCTTGATGAAAAAATTGATTACAATGATAAAGAAACTTTTAACAATCAAGAAAATATGCGAGATATTATTAATCTTTTATCTAATATAATAGAAATAAAAGAAGAAGACGGTATTAAAAAAATTTCAAATTCAGCTAAAAAAGATTTGTTAAATAAAATAGATAATAAAATAGTCGAATTAACAAATCAAGAGTTTGAACAAATGAATGCTAATTTTAAAAACAACAATGACATAAGCAATGTTTTTGATTATACAGACACATTATTTAAAAAAACTAAAACTAATGATCCATATTGGATAGATTTAGCAAAAGAAACATTAAATTATGTAATAATCAGATTATTAGAAACAAAAGATAATTTAAACTATAATACATTAATGGAAGTTATTAATAATAAAAGTGAATTTATCAGTATCTGCAAATCTGCAACTACAACAATACATAATCCAGACATTATTAAAATTGTAGAACATATAAAAAATGCAACAGATAAAATGTTAGATAGTTTCTATTCTATAATTAAAGAACAATTTACACCAAATAACGAAATGACTAGCTATAATATAAAATTTGATAACGATTTATGTTTTAATATAAGTATCCCTAAAGAATTTGATTCAATAAAACGTGTAAATGACAAAACGTATCAAATTGGAAATGGCATTAGTGTTATTACAATTATAAATGCAAGATGTAATAGTGAAGAATTGTTAAAAACAAGAGCTAAAGAATGGCTAGCAAATAGTGCTGATACAAACAGACAAATAATAACTGATAATTTAGATAAAGAATATACACTAAAAAATAATCAATTAAAAGTTGTTGAAAAAGTAGCTACAAAGGATAATAAAAAAAGATACTATAAATTTATTTATTACAATCAGACAATGTTGATTTTTGCTTATAATGACAGTGATTTATCAAATACAGTTGATAACATAATTGTAAGTATTAAAGCTGTAAAAAATCAAATAAAAACTGAAAGAGACCCATTTGCAAATCCTAATCAATAATGATAAAAAGATATTGTTTTTGTCGTGATTTATTTATTAACTAAAAAATTTACTAACCAATTATAAAAAATTAACACTATATAAGTGAAAGGTGAAAATATATGGACAAAATATTTGATGAATATTATTTTAAAATATATTATTAGGCTTTAAAGAAAGCCAAAAATAAAGAAGACGCAGAAGATCTTACTAATTGTATATTTGTTGCTATTTTTGAATATTTTAATGTAAATGTTGATATCAGAAAAATTGATAATTTAATATGGAAAATTGCTCATAATATTTGGTGCACCAGAGCAAAAAAATATAATAAAGAAAAAAACAATATTTCTTATGATGAAACAAATGATATTGGGTATGAAGAAAATACATTAGATAAAATAGTATATAAAGAAATAGTTAATAATTTAGATGATATTGGATTAACAGAAAAAGAACTATTATCATTTAAGTTGTATTATATTCAAGACCTTTCAATAAAAGATATAAGTAAAAAAATAGGCACTTCTGAAAATAATATTATATATTATTTGTATAGTGCTAGAAAAAAAGTAAAGGAGAAATATAGTTATGAATAATTTAAATTTAGATAAATACTTAAATATCGCAAATGAAGAAAAAATAAAATTATGTATTGAAATAATGAATAATTATTATGATGGCGTTGTTTGTATAGATAATGTTTTCAATATATAAGTAGTCAGACTTGATATTTTATTATACAAGTCTTTTATTTTACTTTACACTATTTAAATTATTTTTACGGATTTATAAGAAATTATTTGCCAAAGTGTGTTACTATGATTATAGGGTATTATAGCTTCATTGCTATTTATAACAATTTAATAAAATAAAGGGTGAGAGGAAATCCTAGAAAGGAGCGACATATGCAAGATACACAATACTTTGATAATATTTTTCAAATGAATAGAACAACTTCACAAGAAAAATATGACAATATGGAAAAACAATTAAATGATTTTATTACATATATTAAATCTCAAAATTTGTCGCCAATAGAACAAGTTATGGTAGTTTATGATAGGGCTAAAATGTTTGAGTCAGCTGGTAGTGATACATCATTAGAAGTAAGACAATTACCTGATGTTATGGCTAATAATAGAGCTGTATGCGCTGGATATACTAATTTTTTTAATGAATGCATGGCAAGATTAGGATATAAAAATTGTGCTATTGAAAGTTATATTGGTAATGTATCTCATATGCACTCACTAGTAGAAATTAATGATGATAAATATGATATTCATGGTATTTATAATTTTGATCCTACATTTGATTCCCTAGATATTAATTCCGAAGATAGAACTATGTCTTATGCTTTCTTCGGAAGAGTGTTGAAGAAATAAATCATTTAAGAGAGCAAAGAACTCCAAGAGGTATATCTATTGCTCTTATGAAAGGTATGGACGGAAAATATAATGAAGTTTCTAATGAAATACCTACCAGAACTATGAATATAGTAAATGGATTTTTTCCGTCAGAGGAAAATAGTAGATTTATACAAGAACATTATGCTGAATTAAAAGATAAATCTAATTGGCCATCTTTAAATGAAGAACACTTATTTCAAATAAGTAATTTAGGTTTTAAAGTCAGACGTGCTGATAACATACCTGTTGATACGTTAGAACAAATTATTAGTAATGTTAGAAAAATAGAAAACCCTAATTTAAGTGAAGAACAAATAAAATCTCAAATGGATAGAATTAGAGAGTTTAACAATAGCCAATTTTCTAAATACTATAATGATCCAAGATTATTATTTAAAATAATTCCAAAAAATTATGTTAGTCAAGAAAATTATCCACAAGTATTAGAACAGATCAGTGCACTTTATAGTTCAAAAAATCCTGATAAAACATTAAAAACAATCATAGAATTTACAAATGGGCAACAGCAGCAGGTACTTTTAAGAATTGATTCATTATCAGATGAAGAAAAAAAGACTTTATTAGATTGTACGTTTGATTCAAACTATGATTTTATGTCTAGATTTTTAAATCCATTAATTCATAGTTATGCACAATCTTTTCCATATCAATCAAGTAAAATAGGAAAACCTGAATATTTTAATTTGAATATAAGAAATTATGATTCTAATTCAATAAATGGTAGCTCTTTATCTATAATAGATGGAAATTTAGATTATTTACAGCAAATAGATTCATATATTAAATCTAATTCTCAAAAAGTAGAAAGTCCAGTTCAAAAGGAGGATGAAGGCCAAATGACTAGTAAAACTAATGATAAATTCTTTGCACCGCCAAGTACAAGTTCTGTTGGAAGTATTATGGATAATTCTAGTGAAGAAGAATTACCAGATCAAACAAATGATGATGTTTCAACATTGATGAGTGAAACTCCAAGTCATTCAGATAGTGAAATTCAATCACAAGGCGATGATATAACTAATTTAATGGACGAAGCTGCTAAAGATAATGATAATGCTAGAATAAATCAATATAACACATATAGAGCACAATTTTTACCACTTTTATTAAATTCTGATCCTGATGTGTGTATTCACTCAGATTTTACAATAGGTGGTGAAAATGGTGAAATATGTAGGCATACTTTGGAAAAAGTAAGTAATGAAACTAGACAAATAATATCTCAACGAGATTTTGAATGTGATGAAGCATTTAGAACTGGATTATTAGAGCCGTCATTACTTGATTATGCAAAAACCAATCCTATTGTAGATGGAAAAGTAAACGATTCAAACAATGGATTATCACAATATATGGCTTTTTCAGAAACAAATAATGTATTAACTGTTAATAATGTTAGCAGAGAATATGCTAACTATATAGATCAGAAAATAAAAAAGGTAGATCCTCTTGTATTTCAACAACAAATGGAGCAGTACCTGCAACAAACGCAAGGCACAGGTTGTTATCAAAGAACTTTAAGTAAAAATAGTGGCTTTTTAAATGTTCTTATGCTATCATCAATAGTTGGATTTGCGGCAGGGTTTATCGCATTTATAACTTATTTATTTATAAAAATGAAAGGTATAGGTTAATATAACCCAATATAGATAAGGAGGTAAAAATATGGCATACGCAGTAGATAGAAATTATCAAAACGTAAATAAAGATGTTGAACAATATTTAAGTGAGCAACAAAAATTACAAAGAGATATAGGGAAATGGTAAGCTATTTTCTGGAAACGGAATGAAAGTTGGTGCAGCGGCAGCCGAATTTAGACTTTTGGCAGAAGAACAAGATAGAATAACGCTTTTAATCAAATGGCAGATGATTATTTTGATGGCAAGAAAATAGATCAAATTTTAGAAAGTAGAAGAAGAGATCCACTAAATGAAGCCATTGATGAAAGAGATAATAGAGTTCAAAGTGCTATGCAACAAGGTAATTTCGTAGATACAAGAGATAAAGAATTCTTATTTCATAATAATCCGCAACAATATGAACAAGCAAGAGTACAGGGAGAAGTTACCAATTAGGGTGTATTAAACGATGCAAAAATAACAGAATTAAATCAACAAAAAGATTTACAATTGAATCAAGCAGAATTAGATGTTATAAGTCAATTAACAGGTAAAAATGAATATGGCCAAGAAAGACATCAATCTGTTGAAGAATTAAAAGCATTAAAAGAAAAGATGGAAATAATTCAAGAAATGAAAGCCAATACAGATGGTTCTTCACAAATTCAAGCACCCCATATTATGAGTACAGAAGAATTAATGGCAAATCAAATGAATTTACAACAGCTACAACAACAATTAAATAGTGAATATCACGAATTAAATAGCAGTTTACAAGGCAGAAGTAGATAAAAATAGAATATATAAAAAGACCTCGTTCATATTAGATACGAGGTTTATTTATTATGTATTACGTGCTTTCTTAATTATTTTTATATGTTCCGTGCATAAAGGTATGTTGCACATGGAGGAAGTGATCCTGGTGCTGTTTCTGGTACTAGTTTGGAAAAGGATTATACTTTACTTATAAGTAAATATATTTATGATAGATTAAAAGAAATGGGTATTCCTGTATATATTACAAGAGATAAAGATATAACTTTGAATCCTACGGATAGGGTTAATGAAGTATTAAAGGCTTTTGGTAATAATAAAGATGTTGTAGTAATATCTAATCACTTGAATGCAGGAGGTGCGGAGTTCAGTTACCACTACAAAGGATTGATTGGGTATTAAGATATGATTTTTGTCTAAAATCGTAGAAAAAAATCAAAATTTGTAGTATTATATTGGCATAAAGTGCTAGTATAGACTTTTAATAAAAAGGAAAGTGAGGTGACAGAGTGGGTATTTTGGAAAAATTAAAGACTATAGAAATTTCTTTTACATTGGATGATGCATTAATTATTTTAATGATGCTGGTGTTATTTGTCATTTTGATTAAGATTATATATAAGTTAATAAAATCAAAGATCAAAATAAAGACTGTTGCGATAGGTGGAATTTCGGTAGAATTAGAATGTAATAATGATGTAAAAAGTTTGGCTAACGATGTATGGGTAGAATTATCTACAAGGAAAATAGCTTTACCATTCGATGAGGAAAACGATGTTATTGTGGAAGTGTATAATTCTTGGTATACTGTTTTTGAAAAATTTAGGGAAATATTAAAAAAAATCCCTATGAGTAAAAACAAGAATGTTGATATTTTAGCTAATATAATTTTGAGGGGATTTAATGAAGAGTTAAGAGAGCATTTGACTAAATGGCAAGCTAGATTTAGAAAATGGTATGAAGAGAATAAAAATGAAAGTGGAGATCCTCAAGAAATTCAAAAAAAATATCCACAGTATGAAGAACTAATAAGCGATCTAAAAAAAGTAAATTATAAAATGATAGCTTTAACAGAAGAATTAAATAAAATAAGGAAGGGTGAATAGAATGTCAAAGCATAAAGTTTTTATTTCTCATTATCATGTTGATGATGAGAAAGTTAATGAATTTATTGAATATTTTTGCAATAAGAAAGATGTATTTATTCCTAAAATAGTAGGTGATGACTATGATACTACAATAGATAGTGAAGATTCAGAATATATTATGAGAAGAATAAGGGAAGATTATCTTACTGATTCAACAGTTACAATAGTTTTAATTGGTAGTGATACTCATAAGAGAAAATATGTTGATTGGGAAATTGCTTCTACTATTAGAAACGATGAAAATAATAAGAGAAGTGGATTGATAGGAATATATCTTCCAAATAAATCTAATTCAGAAGTCCCACCAAGACTTCAAGATAATGTTGATTGCGGATATGCTAAAGTTTATTCTTATCCATCGTATGACCCAGATACATTAGAAAAATGGATAGATGAAGCATACGATAAGAGAAATGATGATTATTATAAGGTGGATAATTCTAGAGCATTATTTAAATATAATCGTAGTTAAGGTCATGCAAATGACTTTTTCTTATAGATTTATATATTGAGGTGATAGCATGATTTATATAACAGGAGATATACATAGAAATTTTTATAGACTACATAATATTGAACAAAATAAGGATAATATATTAATTATTTTAGGGGATGCAGGCATTAATTATTGTTTGAATGAAAAAGATAAAAAACTAAAGAAAAATTTGAATAATTGAAATATAAAACTATTTTGTATCCAGGGTAATCATGAAGAAAGACCAAAAAATATTTCAACATATAAAGAAATTGATAGGTTTGGTGGTAAAGTATTTATTGAAGAAGAATATCCAAATTTAATATTTGCCAAAAATGGCGAATTATATGATACAGATAATAAAAAGGTATTATTAATTGATGGTGCTTATTCTGTTGATAAAAATTACATAATAATATATGGGTATCCATGGTTTAAAGATGAACAACTTAACAAAGAAGAAATGGATAATATCTTAAATAAATATAAAGGGCAACAGATTGATATTGTTTTATCACATACTTGTCCATTAAAGTACGAACCTACTGAAGTATTTATGAAAGGTATTGATCAATCTGACACAGATAAATGTATGGAAAAGTTTTTAGATAAAGTAGAAGAGTCTATAAATTATGATAAATTGTATTGTGGACATTATCATACTGAAAAGAAAATTGATAAATTAGAGTTTATGTTTGGAAGAATTAAAGTGTTTAATAAAGATGAATTTTATCCTAAATATGATAGGAATGGTTATGAAATAATAAGAGATGCTTATAGTCAAGATGAAGAGATGAGAAAAGATATATTTTGTCCTAAATGTAATTCTAAAAATATTTTAATACAAAAGGGAGATGGAGAAAGAATTAATGGTGCTGATTTTATAGCGGTTATCTGTCATGATTGTAAAAAAGCATATGGATTTAATGATGTTAAATATAAACCTAATTGCCCTAAAGAATTATAAAATTTTGCTAAAGATTTAGATTTATGCCAGACTTTTAAAATTTTATATGTTATAATTATGTTATACAGTTATCAACATAGATTTATGTTGTTTTAAAAGGAGGTAATTATGATACGTGTAGCAACAGTATTTAGTGGCATTGGTTCTATAGAACATGCTTTAGATAGATTAGAAATTCCACATCAAATTGTATTTGCTTGTGATAATGGGGATATTCCTGTTGAATATGATGAAGAAAAAGAATTAAATAAAATAAAGAAAATGAAATCTAAACTAGAGAAAAAAAAGTATGTAGATGAATTATATTCATCACAAAGTTCAAAGCAAAATTATGTAAAAAAAAGTTATATGGCAAATTATGATCTAAATGAAGATGATTTTCATTTAGATATAAAATTACTAGATGGTACAGATTATAAAGATAAAGTTGATTTATTTGTTGGTGGTAGCCCATGTCAATCTTTTTCTATGGTTGGAAAGAGAAAAGGACTAGAAGATTCTAGAGGATTACTTATATTTCAATTTTGTAGATTAGTAGATGAAATTAAACCAAAAGTGTTTATATATGAGAATGTAAAAGGTTTATTAAATCATGATGGTGGTAAAACTTGGGAGAAAATACAAAAAGAATTTGAAAAGCTTGGATATAAAATACATAAGCAAATAATGAATTCTAAAGATTATGGTATACCTCAAAATAGAGAAAGATTATTTGTTATAGGATTTAAGGATCATTCTGTGAAATTTTCATTTCCTAAACCTATGAAATTAGATATTACTATGAAGGATTTATTAGAAGATAATCCAGATTCCAAATATTATTTGAATGATAAGGGGATAGCATTTGTTACAAATCAAAAAAATTTACAAAAAAGATTTACTCAAATTAATGGAGATATTGCTTTATGTGAAAAAGCAAATCAACAATTTAATTGGCATGGTGATTTTATTTGTGAAGGACCAAAAGAAGTTGATAATAAATATTTTTTATCAGATAAGGTTACAGAGTATGTGATGAAAACTGGGACTAAAAATTTTTATTCTAAACCCGAAATAGATTTAGATATAGCTAGACCATTATTATCTACAATGGGAAAAATGCATCGAGCAGGTGTTGATAACTATATATCTAAAGACAATAGAATTAGAAAGTTGACTCCTAGGGAGTGCTTAAGATTAATGGGGTTTGATGATAGATTTAAAATTGTTGTTAGTGATACACAAATGTATAAACAAGCTGGTAATAGTATTGTATCTAATAATTTCATTGAGATACTAAAACGATTAGATCTTTCAATGTTTGGTGGTGAAGAAAATGAATAATAAAATAATTATTGATGGAGCAGAATATAATGTGCTGGACGCTAAAGAATGTATTACTATTCCTGATTGTTTTGTAAAAGATTCAAATAAAATCGGTACAGGTCATGGAGAAGCAAAACTTTATGTCGGTCAAACTACAGATGGTTCTACTTTAGATTTCTTTGAAAATTTTGATGGAAAATGTGTTATAAAAAAAGAGGATTTAATTAGTTATTTAATGGATAGTGAAAACGAATATAAGAATCCTGATCAAGAATATAGAAATAAGGCAAATATGCCACAAATTTTTTCTAATCATTTTGATAAAATTTCTAATCTTGATGAAGAATTTTTATATTTTAATATTTATAGAGTAGATGTTAAACCACCTAGAATTTATATTAATTCACATTCTATTGCATATGATTTAATTAGAGAAATTTCTTTACCTAATATTTCATATGTAGCTATTTTAAAATTACAAAAGGATGATGAGTTATTATATTATTTTAGACCATTTATAGAATATAATAAAGAATTATTGTATGAAGAAGAAATTGCTGAAATTGAAGAATATGAAAACATTACTACATCAGAAAGGGAAAGTATTATTAAATCTCGCGTTGGACAAGGAAAATATAGAGAAAAATTATTAGATGAATGTCCTTATTGTCCAATAACAATGGTAAATGATGAAAGATTATTAATAGCATCTCATATAAAGCCGTGGGCTAAATCTACTAATTTTGAAAAGACGGATCCTAAAAATGGATTTATGTTAACTCCAACATATGATAAATTATTTGATAGAGGCTTTATATCTTTTGAAAATGATGGAACTATGTTAGTATCTCCTTGGATTTCACCGATGAATCAAAAAAGACTCGATATATTTAATGGCAAAAAAATAAGAATGCTTCCTACTGAGGGACGTGAAGGATATTTATATTATCATAGGGAACTTGTTTTTAAAAAATAATTATTTATATGTGTCAATAACATAGAATTTATTAAATTATCTATTTGCATAAATGCAGTATTTATATGACTTTATAGAGATTTTTTACAACATTTTTATCAAAATTAATACAACATTTATTACTGATTGACTTTCAGTAATCATGTGATACAATATAGTAGAATATGAAATAATAATGCAATTAGATGTATTTATGGCATTGATCTTACAGAAAAGGTCAGTGCTTTTTTCGTATTCAAAAATCCCCCTTTAAATTCAATATAAAAGTTTGGTACTAAGTATTAATTGTATTTTTATATTTTTAGTACCAAAAACATTAAGTAGATATTTTAAAAAGTGTGTACGATTGTATAACACCCCTTATAATATAAGGAATAAAAAGTATACAGTTGTATAACAAATATGAAAAGTGTAAACGCTACTTAATTTTATAAATGCTTATAAAATAAGGTAAAACTCACCACTGGTGAGTTGTTTGTAAACAGGTTTATCCTGCTTTATCAAAAACCTTTTCTTAAAATAGTATTTAAAAATTAATGTGCATACAATAGTACCAATTTTTAGAAAGGAGAGTGAAAAAATGGCTTTAGAAAAAAATAATCAAGTTAAATTTAGAATTGATGATCATACAAAAATGGCTCTTAAAAGAGTGTTAGAAAAGAAAAAAATCACAATACAGTCTATAATGGAAACTTTATTAATAGAATATATTATAAAAAATATTGATTCAGTTATAAATGAATAATAATCCTTATATAAAAATAATATAGGGATTTTTTTATTGAATAAAAAGGGGGGTAATATAAAATGAATTTAAATAATACTAAAACAAATAAAAACAACATAACTTTAAGTAGGTGTTGCTATGAATGAAAATAATATAACTTTTAAAGATCTTATTTTAAAATATCTTATCGAAGAGATAGAAAAAGAAAATAATGCGCTGTAATTTTTTTAATAATGCGGTATTATTAAATTGTCTTAATACTCAGTCAAGTAAGAAGATTGGAGGATTGAATGTATAATACTTACTTAACTGAAATAGATTTCAATGTTGGAATCTATATAAGATTATCTCAAGAAGATAAAGATAAAAAATATGAATCTGATAGTGAAAGTGTTATTAATCAAAAAGAATTACTAAGAAGTTATGTTAAAAATAATAATTTTAATCTATGTGGAGAATATGTAGACGATGGATATTCTGGTACTAATTTTGATAGACCAGGATTTCAAAAAATGTTAGAGGATATAAAACAAAAAAAGATAAATTGTGTAGTAGTTAAAGATTTATCTAGATTTGGTAGAGATCATGTTATGACAGGATATTATATTGAAACATTTTTTCCTGAAAATAATATAAGATTTATATCTATACTTGAATCATATGATAGTTTTAAAAATCAAGCTAGTAATGATTCTTCGACATTTATAATTGCTTGTAATGATTATTACAGTAAACAAAACTCTATAAAGATAAGAAATGTATTAAATGATAAAAGAAAAAATGGTAAATTTATAGGAAGTCAACCATGTTATGGTTATATGAGAGATCCATTAGATAAAAGCCATTTAATACCTAATCCAGAAACTGCACCAATTGTAAAAAAAATATTTAAGTGGAGAGCAGAGGGAATAGGACCAACAGAAATAGCAACAAGATTAAATGATATGAATGTATCTACACCAGCAGGATATAAGAAAACTAATTATTCTTCTCGATTGATTGATAGAGATAGTTGGAATATATCAACAGTAAAAAAAATTTTAAGTAATAGAATTTATACTGGGGATATGGTTCAACATACTCAAACAAAAGTAAATTATAAATCAAAGAAGAAAATAACATTAGATGAAAGTTTATGGGTAATAGTTGAAGATACTCATGAACCTTTAGTTGATAAAGAAACTTTTAAATATGTTAATTCTTTAGGGAAAAGAAAAACTAGAAATTATAGTTTAAAAACAGAAAGACCAAAAAGGATTTTAGAAGGCAAAATATTTTGTAAAGAGTGTGGTAATAGACTATCTGTTTATTATAGAAAAAAACTTGATTATTGGTCTATTAATTGTAATAGATATTCTAGAGATCCAAAGAGAGGAAGATGTAGTTCACATTTTTATCCTTATGATTATTTAGAAGAACAAATACTAGAACAATTTAATAATTCAATATCAACATTTATAAAAGAGTTAGATGTAGAAGAATTAAATAATGAAGTACAAAAAAATGTTCATAGAGAAACAGAAAATATAGATAAAAAAATAAATGATTTATTAAAAGAAAAAGAACAAATCATGAATAAATTATCTACTTTATATAGTGATAGATGTAATAATATTATTTCAACTGAATTATATAAAGAATTATCTATAGAATCAGAAACTAAATTAAAAAAGATTAATAATATAATTGAAGAAGAAAAAATAAAAAAGAAAAACATAAAGAATAAAGCAAATATACTGCCAGATTATACAAAGAAAATAAAAGAACTATTAGATTTAAAAAAACCTAAAAAAGAGCTAATAAATACTTTAATAGATAAGATAGTAATTGATGAAAATAGAAACATAAATATTATATTTAAATATGATGTAATACCAGAAATTAATTTTATGTATGAAAATAGGTATTTAATTAAAAACCCTTATGGAAAAAATGGTAAAAAATAAAGTTTTAATGATATAATATATAGTCAAGGAGATGATATTATGAAATTGTTGTTTGACTATATAAACAGTAATAGTTTTTTAGCCACTTTAATAGGTATTGTTGTTGGTTGGATATTAAATTTTATTTCTACGATGTATTTTAATAAAAAGGAAGAAAAACAAAGAAAAAAAGAAATTGAAAGGCAAGAAAGACAAAAGCAATTTGAAAATAAGCCAGAATTGTTTATTGAAAATACTACGTGTAAATCTAATATAGATATGGAAATCTTTATTGGAACTTTCGATGTTAAATATAATGAAGGAAAGAAATATAAAATAGTTTATCCCAAAAGTATAAAAAATAAAGATAATCATGACTATAAAGATATTGTTATAAAGAATATTGGAAAAAGCGATATTGATTGTTTAGATATAATTTCAACAAATAAAAGAGGCATTATATTATGCGATTATGAATTATTAGATAATTTAGTTGATAACGAAAGCGTATGGTATAGTTATTGTTATGACAGAAAAATAAGAGTAGATGAAAGTGTTAAAATTAGAATTTACTTTGAAAAAAATAGGCAACCTTATACACTTTTGAGTTCTACATTAGCATTTTTGTTTGAAGATCAAAATCATAATTATTGGGAACAACCTTTCTTTTATGAAAAAAATAATGTATATCCACCATATGCAATATCATATAAAGAACTTAGACAGGCTGTATCCCCAGATGATGCTTATGATTGTTTTGAGCAACCTTGGTTATGGTAACTATGAAAAAGACTATTTTATAATTAAAGGATGTGAATTTAATGAAGGAGATTTTATTAGGTGTATTAAAAAATTCAAAAAATTATAAACGTATTGCTTGGATATTTATTCTTGTAATTTTGCTATTAATTGTATTTTATCCAATTATTGATGCTAATTTGCTGTATTATAAAAGGGTTTCTAATAGGATAGAAATATTAGAAAAGATAACTAATATAGAAGAAGAAAAATTAGATAAAAACGATAAATTAAAGGACGAATATAATTCTATATTGGAGGAAATATCTGATAAAGAAAATAATTATTTAAACAATATTTTTATCACTGAAGATTCTAATAAAAATAATAATATAAAATTTATATCTAGTGCATGGATGTTTGTACTAGTAGGAATTATATTACCTTTCACAAAGGATAAATCGAAAGGTAAAAGAACTTGGACTAATTTTTGGAGTGGAATATTTTGTTTAGCGTTAGCTGGTTTATTTGGGTTTATAGGGTGTAAAATACCAACTATAATAAATGTTATAGTAAATATTATTTTATATCAAATTATAATGGTATATTTAGCTTATACGATTGCAACAGCTGGAACAAAAAATAAATTAATTAACAGTGGTAACTAAACTCGCGAGGTGGCGAAGGTGCAGAAGTAATCTATGCACTTCGTAATAATTCTATTTTGGCAAATAATATATTAAATAATATTGGGGATACGGGACAGAAGACTAGGAAAACTTATCAGAGGAGATTACCAACAGGTAGTTCTAAGGATTATTATTATATGTTGAGAAATACTGGGGTTACTGAGCCTGTTATAGTAGAATATGGTTTTATTGATAATGATAAAGATAGGAAGTTTGTTGAAGATAAATATAAGGAGCTTGGGGAGGCTGTTATAAAGGCTGTATTAGAGTATAAGGGGTTACCTTATGTACCTAAGAAAGAACTTGTTACAAATACTTATACGGTGAAGAAGGGTGATACTTTATATTCTATTGCAAAAGATTTGAATACAACTGTGGATGAACTTAAGAAATTAAATAATCTATCAACAAACTTGTTGACGGTTGGTCAAGTGCTTAATATTCCATCAACAGTTATGTCTATAGAAGAGGGAAGTGTGTATAAGGTTAAGTCTGGAGATACTTTATATAAGATAGCTTTGGAATATAATACGACTGTTGATGAATTAAAGAAACTTAATGGGTTAACTAGTAATGTTTTAACTATTGGGAAATTATTGAAGGTTCCTGGTTCTAGTCTACAAACTAAGGAATATATTGTAAAGAAGGGAGATACTCTTTATTCTATTGCATCAGAATTGAATACAACAGTTGATGAACTTAAAAAGGCTAATAATTTAACTAGTAATATGATATCTATTGGACAAAAATTAATAGTTCCTAATGAATTAGAAACTATATATATGGTAAAACCTGGAGATAATTTATATCAGATTGCTAGAAAATTTAATACTACTGTTGATAAATTAATAACTTTAAATAATCTTAAGAATACAACTTTAAGTGTTGGGCAAATTTTAATAGTAAGAGAGGTATCTTAAAATATATGATGTAAAATTTTATAAGCAATATTTACCTTTTGTTGTCTTTGATATATAATATATTTAGATTTAACGAGGAGGATATTACAAGATGAAGAAGAGAACAAAATTAAAAGATAGAACTCTTCCTAACTATACTAAAGGGGAAGAAATAGCTAATATGGTTACACATATTATTGGGGGAGTTATTGGTATAGTAGCATTAGTTTTGTGTGTTGTTTTTGCTGCTAAGAATAAAAATGTTTATGGTATTGTTTCTGGCTCAATATTTGGAGCTATGATGATTTTACTTTATACTATGTCTAGTATATATCATGGTCTTAGTCCTAAACTTACGGCAAAGAAGGTTTTTCAGATAATAGATCATTGTACAATTTTTTTATTAATTGCTGGTACATATACACCAATAGTTTTGTGTGCTGTTAGAGAGTATAGCCCAGCATTAGGTTGGACATTATTTGGAGTAATATGGGGTTTTGCTATACTTGGTATTGTACTTAATTCTATAGATTTAAAAAAATATAAAACTTTTTCTATGATATGTTATCTAGTTATGGGATGGGCATGTATTTGTATATTTGATAAGTTTACTTTAATACTTGGTAGAACTGGTACATGGTTGTTAGTTTTGGGTGGAGTTGCTTATACTATAGGGGCTATATTATATGGTATTGGTGCTAAGAAAAAGTATTATCATACTGTATTTCATGTTTTTGTTGATATTGGTAGTTTGTTACACTTTTTATGTATTTTGTTATATGTTATGTAATAAAATAAAACACCTGGTCTTTAGAGACTTTTGGTGTTTTATTTTATTTCTCTATGTATTGATGTTACTTTTCCTAATATCATTTCATTAGATATTACATTTATATTCATAGTAGGATACTTGGGATTCATAGCTTGTAATATTATTCCTTTTGGGTATTTATATAGTCTTCTTACAGATAGGATATTGTTTTTTATTGCAATAACTATATCATCACCATTTTTATAATCTTCTTGTTTTTTAAAATAAACTTTATCATTCTTTTTATAGTATGGTTCCATAGAATCATCTATTAATCTTATAGTTAATTCTGGTTTAGTTAGTTGGGCTTCATAACTTGCATTTTTATATGTAGTAATTATTTTTTCTTCTCTTTGAGTTAAGTTAGCATCTAATCTACTACTTTTAACGTAATCTTTAATAAATCTTTTTTCTAGTTTTTCTTTTTCTTCTTGACTTATATCTATATTATCTATAATAGAAGTATCAATATTAAATATACGGCATATTTCTACAAATATATCATAAGGTATATTTAATAATCCTGTTTCGTATTTATGTAATGTTTGTCTATTTTTTTTGTGTTCTAAGGCTTGTGATAAGTCTTCTAGAGAGTAATTATACTTTATTCTATTTTCTCTTATTATTTTTCCTACAACGGGTTTTAATTCATCACTTACTAAATTACTTTTACTTGTTCTCATATTACTCCTTAATCATTTTTTTAGTCATTAGTATTGGTATTGTTCCAAATATTCCAATTATTAATTTAATTATATATCTTAGTATAATAGCTAATATTAAATTATATGTATCCATAGTGAAGAGGTATGCTATTAACATAAATATTATATTATCAATAAATTCTACAATTACTATAGTAAATATATTACTAAGAATTATTTTATTTTTTAATATTTTTAACATAAAATATAATCTTGAACTTAGGAAAGTTGTTACTAGTAAAGTTATAGTATTAGCTAAGTATATTCTTAAATTATATGTAAAAATACTGTCATATGATTTATTAGCATATTTGTTTATATCAGCTGATTCAATTAATCCTGATAAGTTAAAGAAACATAAACTTACTAAAGAAGATACTAATATTATTACTAGAAAGTTATTTACTTCTTCTTTTCCTTTATTTTGTGTTATTATGTTTATTGCTATTAATATAGACATTGTTATGCCTAAACCTAAGGGTAGTTCTGTATTTAACATATCTATTTTTTTTAAACACATTAAATTAGATATTATTGTAGCTATTATTGTATAAGTTATTAGTCCATCTGTTTTGTATTTTTTGTATAGTAGTGTCATTGCAATATAAGCTACTATTACTTCACATATTATTAATATAATGTTTAACATTTTTTCACCTTCTTTTTAAAGATTAAATCAATAATTAGGGTATTTAATAATGTTATTATTATTCCTATTAGAAAACTTGATACTCCCATAAAGATAGTATTTTTTATGTCTATTAAATCAATATATGCTATTAAATAGAATACTAATGTATATACAAGACCGGTTGTTATATATGTTAATGTTATGTTAATTATAATATTACTTTGTATTTCTTTTAAATAATTAAATAATTTAATTATTATATATTGACTTAGTAATATTATAATGGGATATAGTATTAATATTTTATAGTTATATTCAAATGTTCCTTTTATACTTATTGATATTGTTTCAGATACGGTTGGTATGAAATAATTTGTTATTAATATAAGTATAGAGGTTATGATATTTGTATATAGACTTAAGCTTAATATGTTTTTTTTGTCTTTTATACTATATTTGTTAATTATTATATATATAATTGTAAATATACTTATCATAGGTATTAATCCTAGATTAATGTTTAATGAAAATATTTTTATTATTTTAAATGATAAGATAAATGACATTATATTCATTATTACTAAACTAAAGTATAGACCTCTTTTATCATATATTTTATACATACTATAAATTAATAATAAAGATACTAAGATTAATAATAGAACTATTATAATACTATTCATATTGTGTCTCCTTTTTATTCTAATAATAGTATATCACATTATTTTTAAGATACAAAATATTTTTGAATTTTTTAATTAAAAAAGATAGTTATTCACTATCTAGTTCATCTTCAGTTACAATTGATAAGTCTCCTAAGTCATTATCTTCATAGTCATCGTCTGACATATTATCAAAGTCTGCATTAATATCTTCTTCTAGTTCCTCTTCGTTATCTTCTTCATTTTCTTCATCTTTTTCTTCATATATTTCATCTATATCTATTTTTATAGAATGATTAGACTTTAAGTCCCATTTTCCATCTTGAAGTAAAATAAACTCTTTAGATGTAGTTAAAGATTGGAAGAAGTCTGTTATTTTATCTTGGTATTCTTTTTCAGATAAATGTAATAAATTACATATTTCTTTGAATAGATCTGCTGTTGTCATAGTAGTCTTATTCTCTTCTAAAATCATTTTTGCTATTTTTGTATAAGATAATAGCTCTAAATCTTCTTTTTTCATATCTTTTAATTTCATATTATTTCCTCCTATATATATCTTGGATTTATTCCAAGTAAATTTAATGAATTATCTATTACTTTTCGTATAAATTTTATTATGTAAGTACGTTCTTTTATATCATCTTTAACATTGTCATAGTAGAATATAAACATTTTTATTAATTCATAAATATAGTCAATTATGATTGAAGGGTTAAATTCTTCTATAGTTTTTAATATAATACTTTTATATTCTAGTATTTTATCTATTATATTGTAATCAAAATATTTTAAATTATTTATATTTATTGGTATTAATTGATATTTATCTTCTAATTGTAGCAATATTATATAAGTGTCTTCAATTAGGGTGTAATCTTCTTGTTTTACTCCTAATATCTTATACTTAAGGGCATTTATATTACTATAATCTATATCAATAATAGTAGATTGTATATTTTTTATGTAAATACTATTGTTGTTAATTTTTAATGGATAGCTATCTATAATGTATGCTTTATAGTAATTATTTGCTATTATTTTAAAATAATATGCCATTTTATATAATTTATCTTGATATTCACCATTAGCATTTATAAGTATATCATATTGTTTTTTTGTTTTATAACATAGACCATCTTCATTTATAAAGCAATTTCCACTTTTTTTTAATAAATTTATAGTATTTTCTATATAGTCATTTTCATATAGTGTAGTATTATTTGAATATATATCTATTTTTATATTTAATTTTTCTATATCATTTTTAATACTATTTATAGATGTATCTTCTATGTATATTTCTTTTATAGTAGGGTATCCTAATGTATTGTAACAATTAGAAATAATATCTAAATATAAAATAGATTTAATATTTTTTTCTATAAAATTTTCTATTTTTGGAGATACTTTTGACAATAGTATTGTTCTCTTTTGTTCTTTTTCTTTTGGTAAATATTCCTCATTATATAGTAATTCTATTTTTTCTTCATTTTTCACTATAATGTACTCATTTCTATATTATATTCTGATAGATTATTAGTTTCTATGATATTATATAAAATATGTATTCTTTTTTTATCTATCTGAATTTCTTTTGTTATTATATTAAACTCTAGACTATAATTCATTTCTTTAATAAAATATTCTGATTTTTCTTTTTTATTCTTATTAAATAACATTATATGTTTCATTTTATCATCTTCTCTTATCATTGTTAGAGTATCTTTATTTATAATTATTTTTGTTTTTATATTATCAGAATGATAAGTTATAGTATTATCTGATAATATTCCTGTGATATCTATTGATGTGTTTGTCTCATCATTTTTTAGATATCCTTTTATTTTTATTTTAATATGACACCTCCTTAAAATAATTCAATTGACATTATAACATAACTTATATGAAAATAAAACTCATATTTTTAATTTTTTTATAAATAATATATATAGTGATAAATAGAGATATAAAAAGAAAAAGAATAGGTGATAAATTATATGAAAGTTGTTAAAAAAATTGGTAAAATATTTTTAATTATATTTATTCTTTTTATTGTTGTTAATGTTGGTTTATATGTATATTGTTTAATAACTCCAAAGATATTAATTAATAAAAATCCTTCTTATTATTTGTATGATAAAGATGATTCTGTTATATTTAATAATTATAATTGGGTTAATTTAGATGATATTAGTCCTTATGTTATTGATGCTACTTTAAGTACAGAGGATAAGTATTTTTATAAACATTTTGGATTAGATTATCTTAGAATTGCTAAGGCTATGTGGAAAAATGTTACTTCTTTTAAATTATCTGAGGGTGCTTCTACAATTACTCAACAATATGCTAGAAACTTATATTTAAGTTATGAGAAAACGTGGAAGAGAAAAATTGAGGAAGCAATATTAGCTTTTGAATTAGAAGTTCATTATAATAAGGATGAAATACTAGAGGGATATTTAAATACTATTAACTATGGTGGGATTTTTGGAATTGAGAATGCTTCTAAATATTATTTTAATAAATCAGCTACTGAGCTTAATTTGGCAGAGGCTTCAATGTTGGCTGGTATTCCTCAATCTCCTATGAACAATAATCCTTTGATGAATTTGGATTCGGCAAAAAAAAGACAAAATGTTGTTTTATCTTTGATGGTTAAAAATAATAAAATTACTGATAAAGATAAAGAATTAGCATTAGATTATGATCTTAATTATGTTGGTGATAGTAATAGTAATATTACGTCTGGTATTTTATACTACAAAGATGCTGTTATTAAAGAATTAAACTCTATTGATTCTATTCCTAAATCTTTTTTAGAAACGGGTGGTATAAAAATATATACTACTCTTGATACTGAAGCTCAGTCTTGTTTAGAAGAATCTGCTAATAGTAATAAGATAGATTCTGATATGCAGATTTCTGCTTTAATGGTTAATCCTTCTAATGGGGAAGCTATGGCTCTTCTTGGTGGATTTGATTATAATACTAGTCAGTTTAATAGGGCTATTTCATCTAAAAGACAAGTTGGATCTACAATGAAACCTTTTTTGTATTATGCAGCTTTGGAAAGTGGATTTACTTCGGCATCTTCTTTTATATCTGAAAAAACTACATTTAATTTTTCTAATAATAAAACATATTCTCCTAAGAACTATAATGATAAATATGCTAATGGACCAATTTCTATGGGAACTGCTTTAGCTTATTCTGACAATATATATGCTGTTAAAACGCATTTATTTTTAGGAGAAGATGTGCTTGTTAATATGGCTAGTAGAATGGGGCTTGGTAATAATTTTGAAGCTGTTCCTTCTTTACCTCTTGGTACAGAAGAGATTAGTTTATATAATATGGTTAATGCTTATGCGTCTTTTGCTAATTTAGGAAATAAAGTTAAGACTCATTTTATAAGAAGGGTAGAAGATTTTGAAGGAAATATCTTATATGAATTTAAGGAAGAGAGTAGTCCTTTGTTAAATGAGAGTTTAGTATATATATTAAATGAAATGTTAACATATACTTATGATCCTGCTTTTATTGATTATAATTATCCTAACTTAATAAGTCTTCTTCCTAAAATTTCTAAAAAATATTCTATAAAAACGGGAACTACGGATACTGATAATTGGATTATAGGATATAATGCCGATTTTGTTTTAGGTATTTGGTCTGGTTATGATGATAATAGAAATATGGAAAGTGAAGATACTCGTGTGCATAGAAATGTTTGGATTGATACAGTAGAAAACTATTTTAAGGATAAGACAAGTAAATGGTATACAATGCCTAATAATGTTGTTGGTGTTATGGTTAATCCTTTAACGGGTGAAATTTCTAAGGATGAAGATAAGAATAAGAAAATATTTTATTTTATAAAAGGAACTGAACCACATAATAATTCTACGTATGATTTGGAAAGTGTTTTTCAAGGAGAAAATAGTGAAAATGAAAAAAAAGAATAATTTTGTTATTCTTATTTTTTTATTGTTAATACAATACAATACTCTGTATCATTACCATATTCTTGGTATAAGACATTTGGGTCATTTAATTCATTTATTACTCTTTTTACTTTGTCAATGCTACTTTCTGATTGTAAAATTTGATTGTCTGTTCCATTAAATAGTGGTGTCTCTAATGGCTGTTGAACAGGCTCTACTACCGGTGGTGTTAGATTTATTGTTGGGTCTGGCATTTGGGCAGGCTCTATTATTGGTGCTACTGATGGAGTTATTGATTCTGGTTGTGCCATTATAACTGGTTCATATGGTTTCATATTATTTTCTGGTACTATTGGACTTGTTGGTATTGTTGCATTAGGATTAAATAATGGTTCTTCTACCATAGGTGATGGTTGTCCATAATTGTTATTTATAGGTGATTGATACGTATTATTTTCTTGCATTCCAATTTTTTCTTGTGGCATGAATGGATTTGAATCTAATGGTGTTATCGTTGGTTGTATAAATCCTTGATTAGGATTAGTTCCATTCATTATTCCTTGAGGTTGATTTGTTCCTTCTGATAATGGCATACTGTTAAACATTATTTGACTTTGTTCATTATTATTATTATTTATTGGATTTGGTATATTATTTTGTGGAAAAAACATTCCTTGATTATTATTCATATTTTCTTCTCCTTTTATTTCTTTTTGATTATTTTCATTAATACTTATATCATTCAATACATCTTGTGCTTGTGTTGAATTTATTTCTTGAATAGAATTTTTTATTATTTCTTCTGTTTCTTTAACTGTTAATTTATTATTTATAATTCTTTCTAGTAATTTTTCTTGTTCTTCTGGATTAGATATTTTAAGTAGGCATCTAGCATGACGCTCTGATATTTTGTTTGTTGTTAGAGCATCCTGTACTTTTGGTGTTAGGTTAAGTAAACGCATTTTATTTGAAATATTACTTTGACTTATCCCTAATATTGTTGCTAATTCTTCCTGAGTTATATTTTTTAATTCCATTATTTCTTTATAAGATTTTGCTTCTTCAATAGCATTTAAATTACTTCTTTGAATATTTTCTATTAATGCTATTTGTGCCGTATCTTCATCAGATAATCTTTTTATTATGGCTGGCACTTCTTGCATTCCTAGTTTAATTGCAGCTCGATATCTTCTTTCACCAGCAACAATTTCATATTTATCTCCATTCACCCTTAATATTATTGGATTTAATATACCATGAATTTTAATTGATGACGCTAATTCTTCTAACGATTTATCATCAAATGTTTTTCTTGGTTGATATTTGCTAGGAACAATTGAATTTACATTAACCATAGTAATTACTTCTTGGTTAGGCAAAATAACAACACCTCCTTACTCTTTTTCATTCCCTATATTAATAAAATACACTATTTTTTCTTTTTTTTCAAGATTTTATTGTAATTTACTAAAATTATTATTTTTTAATATTTAAAAATATGAGATTTTACCTCATATTTCTTTTTTTATCATTATTTGATACTTTCTTGGATATTTCAAATCTGTTTTTTTGATTTTTTTAATTACAAGTATGGTTCTTTGACTATTTTCTTTTGGTAATTTAAAAGATATTATTTTTTCTTCGGTTAATGATAATTTTTTATAATAATTATCTATATTTTGTGTTTCTTCTTCTATATTACCTTTTAATGCAATAAAATAACCATTTACTTTTAATAATGGGACTGCATACTCCAATAAGTGTTTTATGGGTGCTACTGCTCTAGATACTACAACGTCATATTTTTCTCTTGTTTTTGTACTATAATCTTCTATTCTTGTATTAATTATATTTACTTCTTTTAAATTCAATGTTTTGACTATCATTTCTAGGAAATGGCATTTTTTTGAAGTAGCATCTATTAAATCTATTTTTATGTCTGGAAAGATAATTTTTAATACTAGTCCTGGAAAACCTGCTCCTGTTCCTATATCACAGATATATTGATTAGATATAGGGAAAGCTTTATATAGTGTTAGACAATCGTAGAAATGTTTTAAATATATATCTTCTTCTTTAGTTATTGCCGTTAAATTATACTTTTTATTTTCTGTAATTAAAGCTTCTTTGTATAATTCTAATTGTTCTAGTTGAGTTTTTGTTATTTTAATATTTATTTTTTTTAATTCTTCAATAAATTCTTTTTTATTCATTATAATACTTCCTTAAATATACCATTAATATTGATATATCTGATGGATTTACTCCACTTATTCTTAATGCTTGACCTATTGATGTTGGTCTTATTTTTTCTAATTTTTGTCTTGCTTCTGATGCTAAGTTTTTTATTTTACTATAATCAATATCTTTTGGTATTTGTTTTTCTTCTTGACGAATCATTTTTTCAGCTTCTGAATTAATTTTATCAATATATCCTTTATATTTTATTTGTATTTCTACTTGTTCTATTATTTCTTCAGATATTTGTTCTAAGATACCTTCTTGTATTAAATCCTTTATTTTTATTTCTGGTCTTTTTATTAGGTCATATAGTGTAATAGAATCTTTTATTGGTGTACTATTTAGTTTTTGTAATAATTTATTCGTTGTTTCTTTTGGAGTTAATTTTATTGTGGTTAATTTTTCTTTTAGTAATTCTATTTTTTCTTTTTTATTTAAAAATTTTTTATATCTTTCTTCATTGATTAATCCCACTCTGTATCCATGTTCTGTTAATCTTAAATCTGCATTATCATGTCTTTGAATTAGTCTATATTCTGATCTTGATGTTAGCATTCTATATGGCTCTTTTGTTCCTTTAGTAACTAAATCATCTATTAATATTCCTATATATGCTTCATTTCTTTTTAATATTAATGGTTCTTGATTCTTTAAAGACAATGCTGCATTTATTCCTGCTAACAATCCTTGGCATGCTGCTTCTTCATAACCACTTGTACCATTTATTTGTCCAGCTGTATATAAACCATCTATTATCTTAGTTTCTAGTGTCTGTTTAAGTTGTGTTGGATTTATGGCATCATATTCAATAGCATAAGCATATTTAGAAATTTGAGCATTTTCTAATCCAGGTAAAGAGTGAACCATTTGTTCTTGAATGTCTTTTGGCATACTGGTAGAAAATCCTTGTAAATACATTTCATTATAATGAATGCTTTCTGGTTCTATGAATAATTGATGTCTTTCTTTATCTTTAAATCTTACTATTTTATCTTCAATAGATGGACAGTATCTTGGTCCACTTCCTAATGGTTCTTCAATGGCACCGTACATACTAGACTTGTTTAGATTTGATAAAATTATTTGATGAGTATTTGGTGTTGTATATGTTAAATAACATGGTTCTTGTAAATTTGGGTCATATTCTAAATTTTTTTCTGTATTAAAACAATAACATTCTTTTTCTCCTGGTTCTATAGACATTTTACTAAAATCTATACTTTCTTTTATTATTCTTGGTGGTGTTCCTGTTTTTAATCTTATTACTTCAAATCCATATTCTCTTAACTTATCGCTTAGATGATTACTTCTTTTTTCACCATTTGGTCCTAATGGTGTTCTTGTTGCTCCGACTAAAATATCTGATTTTAGATATGTTCCTGTTGTTAATATTACTTTTTTACTATAAATTTTTTCTTTGGTATTAAGTACTACTCCAAATACTTTATTATCTTCTATAATTAAATCTTCAATTAATCCTTCATATAATTCTAAGTTTTGGGTGTCTTCTAATTCTTTTTTCATCGTTTTGGGATATTCTACTTTATCAACTTGAGCTCTTAATGATCTTACAGCTGGTCCTTTGGCATTATTTAACATTTTCATTTGTAAAAATGTTTTATCAGCTATTCGACCCATAGTTCCACCTAAAGCATCGATTTCTCTTACAATAATTCCTTTGGCTGATCCTCCTATAGAAGGATTACAAGGTAGAGTAGCAATATTATTTAATGAACCTGTTATTAAAATTGTTGATAATCCCATCTTTGCTGTGGCTAATGCTGCTTCACATCCGGCATGTCCTGCTCCGACGACAATTATATCATATTTATTCTTTAACATTTTATCACTTACTTTCCTAAACAAAATCTTTGAAACATCTCATTTAATAATTCATCTGTATATGTTTTTCCTATTATTTCTCCTAGAGTATTCCATGATTCTTTTAAATCTATTTCTACTATATCTATTGGATAGTTATTTTCTATATTGGTTAGAGAAAAAACTAATAAATTATTAGCCTTTTTTAGTAATGAAATACTTCTAGCATTACTTAGATAAGTCATATCTTGCGTTTTTATTTTGTCAAGATTAAAAATTTCACTGATTTTATCTTTTATTTGTTCTAATCCTTTTTTTTCTTTGATACTTATTTTTATACATTCTTCATTTAATTCTAATTTTTGTTCTAAATCTATTTTATTTACAATGACAATATGTGGTTTATTTCTTATTTGTTCTAATAATTCTTGTTCTTCTTTTGTAATTATATCATTGTTATTTAATACCAAAAGAACTAAATCACAAGTATCAATTATTTTTTTACTTTTATTTACTCCTATTTGTTCTACGATGTTATCAGAATTTCTTATTCCAGCTGTATCTATAAAGTTACAGGCTATACCATTTATAATTGTTGTTCCTTCAATGGTGTCTCTTGTTGTTCCTTCGATGTCTGTTACAATGGCTTTTTCTTCTTCTAGAATAGCATTTAAAAGACTACTTTTTCCGACATTTGGTTTTCCTATTATTCCTATGGTTATTCCTTCTTTAATAATTTTTCCATCTTCATTAGAAGCTATTAAGTTATCTATTTCTTGTATAAGTTCTTTTATTTTGGGATATATTTGTTCATTTGTAACTTTATTTATATCTTCATATTCTGGATAATCTATATTTACTTCAATATTACTTATTATTTCTATTAATTTTTCTCGTAATAAATCTATTTTATTTGATAGGTTTCCGTTTAATTCTTTCATAGCTTGTGTTCGAGCTAATTCTGTCTTAGCTTCAATTAAATCCATTATTCCTTGTGCTTCAATTAAATCTATTCGACCATTTAAAAAAGCTCTTTTGGTAAATTCTCCTGGACTTGCTAATACTGCTCCATTATTTAATAATAATTCTAATACTTTATTTGTAATAGATAATCCTCCATGACAATTTATCTCTATGACATCTTCTTTTGTAAATGTCTTGGGTGAACGCATAAGACTTACTAATACTTCATCTATTTCTTCATTATTATCTATTATTTTTCCATAGTGAATAGTATGACTTTTTTCATTTGATAGGTCTTTAGTAAATATTTTATTTATAATTGAAATGCTGTCTTTTCCTGACATTCTTATTATTGATATAGCTCCTGTTCCTAATGGTGTTGATATAGCTGCTATTGTATTATCCATAATATTCCTTCTTTCTTTTTATGTATTTTATCATATTATGAAGTAATTGTCATTTATTTTATTATACAAGAAAAAAAAGCTTTATTTATTCGCTTTCTTTTGGTTTTATTACGACACATCTATTTGGTTCTTCTCCTGTTGATTCTGTATATACATATTTATCTTCAGAAAGAATACTGTGGACGATTCTTCTTTCATAAGAATTCATACTATCTAATTTTACCTCTACTTTTGTTCTAGCTACTTCTCTTGCTGTTTTTTTGGCAAGATATTCTATATTTTTTACTCTTTTTTCTTTATAATTTTCTACATCTAATGTTATTGAAATAGCTTTATTTGTATTATTAAATAGTATTTGTCTTATTATTGTTTGAAGTGCACTTATTGTATAACCATTTTTTCCGATTAGTACAGCATTATGATCAGAGAATATTTTTATTGTTATATTATTTTCTCTTCTTCTTACTTCTAAGTTAACTTCTAAGCCCATTAGATTGGTTATTTCATTTATACATTCTTTGGCATAATTTATTATATCATTATAATTTATTACTTCTATTATTGTTTGTTTTTTTAAAAGTGTATTTTTTTCTTCTTTTATAGTTATAATTAAATTTTCTTCTTGAGTATTTTGATCTTCTAGGACATGTGATAGTGCATCTTCGTAATTTTTTCCTTCATATAAATATTTTTTCATTATTTTTCAACCTTCTTTCTTTCAACCAATAAATTCTGAATTACAGTGAATATACTTGATGTTACCCAATAAATTCCTAAAGCACTTGACATTGTAAATGATGCATATGTTATTATTGCTAACATAAAGTATAGTGAAAACTTCATGTTTTGTGCTTGTGCTGATTGGTCTTTTAGAGTCTTTTTAAATGACACTAAGGTTGTTAAGAAAATTAACACTATTAATATTATATATATATATTTTCCATGTGTTATAGCAGTCCATGGTGTTGTTCCTAGATTTAGTGATAAAAAGTTTCCTTCAAAGATTATTGGAGTTCTATTTATTGCTTCATAGTATGCCATTACTAGTGGTATTTGCAAAAATGATAAAAAACAACCTGATATAGGATTAATTTGGTATTTTTGATATATTAACATCATTTCTTGAGCTTTCCTTTGTTGGTCTTCTGTTGATGTTTTATCTTTATACTTTTTTTCTAGTTTTTCTAGTTCTGGGCTTGCTTTTTTGATAAGTTCTGATTGCATTGCTGTTTTTCTTGTTAATGGATATAATACTAATCTTATTAGTAGACATGATATTATGATAGCTAATCCAGAGTTTTTTACTAAACTTTCTATTTTTATTATTAACCAAGCTAATGGTTTTACAAAAAGACTTGTCCATAATCCTTCATAATTTTTTAATGGAGTAAATTTTTCACATTCTGGTAACTTTGATATATCTACATTGTTATCTTCATATATCTTTATTGCATCTTTATCTGTTGGTTTACATATTATGTTTTCTGTTATTGCTTGTCCTGTTTCAGGATTTTTTACTACTTTTTTTTCACTATCTTTTAATATTTTTGTACAACCTGTTAGCATAAAAATACATAGTATTATCATTATTATTTTTTTATTTTTCATATTTACCTACTTTCTTAAATGTATTTATTAATTCACAGCTTAATTCTTGATATGTTAAATCTAAAGCTTTTTCTTTAATTATTATAACATAATTATAGTTTTTTTGTATATATAATTCATTTTCCATTATTATATTTTTTATTTGTCTTTTTAATTTATTTCTAATAACGGCATTTCCAACTTTTTTGGGTATAGTTATTCCATATAATGTAGTGTTATTAGGTAGGTAAAATATTTTAAAGTATTTATTTTTTATATTTTTTCCCTTTTGAATTATATTTGTATATTCTTGACTTTTTTTTAGTATTTTTTCCTTGTTCATATATATACTTCCTTTACAAATTAGTGTTGTATAAACAAAAAACCACATTCTCGTGGTAACTATGCACTAAGTCTTGTTCTTTTTTTTGCTCTTCTTTTATTTATTATATTACTTTTCATTCTGGCAAAAAAACCATGTTTCTTAGCTTTTTTTCTATTATTTGGTTGATAAGTTCTTTTCATTTATGTCTACACCTCCCGTGAAAAATCTTCTTTATTATATAGGTGTTTTATTTTTCTGTCAATATTTTTTCAGTTTTTTGTTTCTTTTTTTCAGTTTTTTGTTTCTTTTTTTTAATTTTATGATATACTTATTATTAAGAATAAGAGGGATTTTTATGTTTGAAAAAATTTTAGCTATTACTAAAAATTATGCTATGGTTAAGGTTAGTAACAACATTGGTGATGATATACTTAACTATAATGTTATTTTGGAGGATAAAGATAAAGTTATTTTAGGAGAAATTGAAGAGATTATTAATAATGAATGTAAAATAACTTTTCTAGGAGAATTTCATAGTGGTAAATTTTATAGTGGTATAATTAGAAGACCTACTCTTGATGCTAAAATTAGGATTATAAATCAAGCTGAATTATCTGAACTTGTTGGAGATAATGATAAAAAAACAATGATTTTGGGTTTGTCTCCTTTATATAATAATTATCCAGTTAAGATAAATATTAATGATATGTTTAGTAATCACTTGGCTATTTTTGGTAATACTGGTAGTGGTAAAACGTGTGGTGTTGCTAGAGTTATGCAAAATTTATTTTATATGCATGATAAAATTCCTTTTAATGCTAACTTTTTAATATTTAATAATACTAGTGAATATCATAATTCCTTTAAAAATTTAAACTCTGTTAATGTTAATTATAATTATAAGATGTATACTACTGATAGGAGTAATACGGAAGGAGAATTATTGAGACTTCCTTTATGGCTTCTTGAGGTTGATGATTATGCAAATTTATTGGATGTTACTGATTATTTTCAAATTAATATTATTGAGAAAATGCTTAGTTTAGTTTCTATTCTTGCTAGAGAAGATGAGGAATCTTTACGATATAAAAATCATTTAATAGCTAAGGCTTTAATTTCTGTTTTATATTCTAATCAAGTTGCTGCAAAGATTAGGGACCAAATTTTTACTATATTAACAGATTGTCATACTAATGAATTAAATTTAGATGCTGAAGTTCCTGGTATTGGATATACACGTGAATTTAGGAAATGTTTTGATATAGATAATCATGGTGATTTTGTTGAAAGAATTCTTGTTACTAAGTATATTCAAAGTTTTATAGATAATAATACGAAGTGGAGTGAGGATTATGTTCCAATATATTTTACTTTAGATCAACTTGAAGTTGCTTTGAATTTTACTTTAATTAGTGAAGGTCTTTTGCTTAATGAAAAGTCTTATGCTGAGGCAATTTCTTTAAAGGTTAAATTACATGCACTGAACAATAGTTCTAATAAAGATTTTTTCTATTTTCCTAATTTTATTAATATTGATCAATATATTTCTTCTTTATTGTTAACACAAGATAATAAAAGAGCTCAAATTGTTAATTTTGTTTTGGAAGATATTGATGATAGATTTGCTAAAAGTTTAGTTAAAGTTGTTTCTAGGATTGTATTTAGATACATGAAACGACTACAGCCAAGAGGATCTATGCCTATTCATATAATGTTAGAAGAGGCTCATAGATATGTTCAAAAAGATAGGGATATAGATATTTTAGGATATAATATATTTGAAAGAATTTCAAAGGAAGGTAGAAAATTTGGTGTTATTATTGATTTAATTACACAAAGACCTACTGAATTATCAGAGACTGTTTTATCACAATGTTCAAATTTTCTTATTTTTAAATTGAACCATCCTTCTGATTTAGAATATATTAGAAAAATGGTTCCTAATATTAGTAGTGATGTTATCGAAAAACAGAAATCTCTTCAATCTGGTACATGTGTTGCTTTTGGTAGAATGATGAAAATACCTATGATAGTAAAAATGGAAATGCCAAATCCAGAACCACAAAGTGCAAATGCTTCCATTTATGATAAGTGGATGATTGAAATTTAAAAATACTAGAATTAATCTGGTATTTTTTTTTGTATTTATTTCGACATTTATCGACAGTATCAACAGATATCAACAAGTTTGCTATCTGTTTATAAAAACTTTTCAACATAAAGTGTCTATCAACAGTTTTTGTTGAAAAGTTTGTTTTTTACTTATTTTATAATACTTTAGCTTGTTGATAAATTGTTGGAATGTTGTTAATTTGTTTGTTTATAAAAAAAAATGTATAGACAAATCAACAATTTATGTTACAATATCTTTAGATGAAACTGGTAGGTGGTGATGGGATGAATAATGAAGGTTTATGGAATAATTTTTTAGAAATCATTCAAGAAGACTTGTCAACTTTTTCATTTGATACTTGGTTTAAGGATACTAAACTTCATTCTTTGAAGAATAATGTAGCTACAGTAATTGTTCCTGTTTTATTAACTAAAAAACATTTAGAAGATAATTACTTAGATATGATGATTGAAGTTATGAACAAACTTACGGGAAATACTGTTTCTTTTAATTTCATATTAGAAGATGAAATTGTTCCTGAAGATTTAGATATTGGCAATTACATAGTGACGGAGAGCAGTGGTAATGATCATAATTATGCTGATACTAATCTTAATAGTGATTATACTTTTGAAACTTTTGTTGTTGGTAATAGTAATAGATTTGCTTATACTGCATCTAGAGCTGTGGCAGAATCTCCAGGTAAGACTTATAATCCGTTATTCTTATATGGAGAAAGTGGTGTTGGTAAAACTCATTTAATGCATGCTATTGGAAATTATATATTTAATACTACTAATAAAAAAGTTTTATATGTTCCAAGTGACAAATTTGTTGATGATTACACAAGAATATTTAGATATAATGACAAGAATAATTTTGATAAGATTGATAATTTTAAATCTAAATACAGAAGTGTTGATGTTCTTATTGTTGATGATATACAGTTTTTAGGAAATGCTTCCAAGGGACAAGAAGAATTTTTTCATACTTTTAATGAATTACAAAGTATGAATAAACAAATAATTATTGCTTCCGACAGATCTGTTGATGATTTAAAATCTGTAGAAAATAGATTGTTAACTAGATTAAATGGTGGTCTTACTGCTAATATTTTAACCCCAGACTATGATCTTAGAGTTAGTCTTATAAAAAATAAGTTAAAGTATAATGAAGCAGCACAAGATATTCCAAATGAAGTTATAGAATATATTGCTAATAATTTTGATTCTGATATTAGAGCTTTAGGTGGAGCTATAACTAGAGTATTGGCTTATTCTACTATGTTTAACAAAGGAGTTATTACTTTAGATTTAGCGGTAGATGCTTTAAAAGATTTATTAAAAGACAAAAGTTATTATAAAAATGATGTTCAAAGAATTCAGAAAGTTGTTTGTAGCTATTATAAAATAAGTATTGATGATATGAAGGGAAAAAATAAGAATAATTCTATTAATTTTCCTAGACAAGTTGCTATTTATTTATGTAGAGTATTGACTTCAGAATCATTTCCAAAAATTGGAACGTATTTTGGGGGTAGAAATCATTCTACTATAATTAGTGCATATCAAAAAATAGAAAAAGAATTAGAAAAAAATGATAAATTGAAGAATGTTATTAAAGACTTAAAGAACAATTTATCATAAAATCTGTTGATAATGTTTATTTATGTGTAGATGTTGTTGATGTATAAAAGCTTATAAAATAAGGTAATAATGAAGTTATCAACAGTATCAACTTTATAATAATAGTAATAATAAAAAGAAAGGAAAATAGAAAATGAAATTAATTATTAAAAAAAGTATTTTATTAGAAGCTTTATTAAATACTTCTAAAGCTATTTCACAAAAAAATTTAATACCTATTCTTACTGGTATTAAATTTGACTTAAAAAAGGAAGGTTTATATTTATATGCTAGTGATTCTGATATTTCTATTAGGAGTTTTATTGATAAAGATGAAATTGTTAAAATAGAAGAGACTGGTAGTGTTGTTATTGGTGGTAAATATATAGTAGAGATTGTAAAGAAATTACCCGAATCTAATATTGTTATTGAAGTATTAGATGGATATAATATGATTATTAGTGCTAGTGATGGAGAAGATTTAAATAATAAAATAGAATTTAATTTAAATGGTATTAATCCATCAGAATTTCCTAATTTAGATTTAGAAGAATCTAAAAATCCTATAGTTATTGATCCAATTACTTTCAAAACAATTATTAATCAAACTTCTTTTGCGACTTCTTTATCTGAAACTAGACCTATTCTTACGGGGATTAATTTTAAGTTAGAAGGAAAAAATTTACAGGTAATTGCTACGGATAGTTATAGATTAGCTAAAAAAGTTATTGAACTTAATGATAGTTATGATAATTCTTTTGATATAGTTATACCAGGAAAGAATTTATTAGAGTTATCAAGAATTATTGAAGATGATAAGGAAAATATTCAATTACATATATTTAGTAATAAGATCTTATTCAAATATAAAAATATATTGTTTTTGTCTAGATTAATAAGTGGAACATATCCTGTATCTTCTGACATCATTCCTACTGAATTTTCTATTAATGTTAATATTTCATATAGTAATTTGTTTAATATGATTGATAGAGCATCTTTATTAACTTCAGATAAGGATAAAAACATTATAAGATTAGATCTTAATGATAAAGAATTAATTATTTCTTCTAATTCTCCAGAAATTGGTAAAGTTGAAAATAAGATAAGTGTTATTAATGATGGATCAATTTCTATATCATTTAGTTCTAAGTATATGTTAGATGCTATTAGAAGTTTTTATACTGATAATATTATTATATGTATGAATAATGATAATAGTCCTATTATTATCAAAGGTGATGGTGATTCTTCATTAATTCAATTAGTTTTACCTATTAAGACATATTAGTTTTATAGACAGAAATGTTTGTTGTGATTTTTGTGATATCAACAGGATTGTTGATATCTTTTTTTTTATTAACATTTTTGTTGATGAAAAATTTTTTTTGTGCGACTTTTTTTGACAAATTTTGACATTGTAGTTATGTTTTAATAAAAGTTTGAGGAGGTGATTTTGTGGTTAAATATGAAATTGATATGTCAACTTTAATGATAATGTCAATATCTGAAAATACTACAAGAGTTATTACAATTGATGATGATTTTATCGTAAATGATAATTCATTGTCTATTATTGATAATTCTTGTCGTTTTTTTGGTAATTCATTAAAGGAGAGAATAAATGTGACAAAAAGACTTGTTAACATTTCTACTAAGTCTCCTATTATTGTTGAAGAGAGTAGATGCATTTTATTTTTTCCTTTAAAGTCTACGAGAAATAAAGAAAATATATGGGTTTCTTATAATAATTTAGATAAATACGAGAAAAATGGTGATAAAACTATTTTTAATTTTAAATGTGGAAAAACTGTTGAAATTAAATTTTCATATTATATTATTGATAATCAAGTAACAAGAAGTTTAATATTGGATTATGAGTATAATAAAAGAAGAAAAAGTTTGGAAAAATAGTTGTTTTTTCTTTTATTTATATGGCTTTTGTGCTATAATTCTATTATGGATTAAGGTGTGGTTGAGTATGAATATTATACAATTATGATTATAAAAAATATTAAATTAAAAAATTTTAGAAATTATGAAAATTTGGATTTTGTTTTGAATAATAGATTAAATATAATTATAGGAAATAATGCTCAAGGAAAAACCAATATTTTAGAATCTATTTATTTTTTGTCTTTAACTAAATCTTTTTTTGCTGTAAATGATAAAGTTGTTATTAAAAAAAATTGTTTGTATGCTAGAATAGATGGTATTATAACTAGTAATAATGGTTGTAATAATTTATCTATTTTAGTAAATAATTGTGGTAAATATTTAAAGATTGGAAATAAAGAAATAAAAAAGAGTAGTGATTATTTAGGATATTTAAAAGTTATTTTGTTTAGTCCTGATAATATTAGATTATTAAAAGAGGGACCTTCTATAAGAAGAAGATTTTTAAATATTGAAATAAGTCAGTTATCTAAAAGATATATATTAATTCTTAATCAATTTAATGATTTACTTAAACAAAGAAACGAATACTTAAAGAATATTAGAAATTCTTTGGTTGATAAAAACTATATGTTAATACTTAATCAAAAATTTGCTGAATTAGCTTATCAAATATATAATTTTAGAAATGATTTTATTGTAGAGATAAATAAAAGAATTAAAGATATTTATAAATCTATTATAAATATTGATAATATTGAAATTAAATATATTACAGATATTAAATTAAATGATAAAGAAACAATGATTAATGAAATAATAGATAGATTGGATAGAAATTATGATAAAGAAATATTATATGGTAGTACTTTAATAGGACCGCAGAGGGATGATTTTTGTATTTTATTAAATGGAAATGATATTTCTTCTTATGGTTCACAAGGACAAATGCGTATTGCTATTTTGTCTGTAAAATTATCAGAGATAGATATAATATTTAATAAGTTTGGAGAGTATCCAGTAATATTATTAGATGATATTTTTAGTGAATTAGATGTTGATAAGAAAAATAAATTAATTAAATATTTAAATTGTGATAAACAAGTTATTATTACTACTACAGATATAGAAAATATTAATGAAGAATTAGTTAATAATGCTAAATTGTTTAAAATAGATAAAGGTAAAGTAATTGAAACAAGAGAAGGGATGCGTGATATAAATGAACAATAAACAAGAACATTATGATGCTTCAGATATTCAGGTATTAGAAGGACTAGAAGCTGTAAGAAAAAGGCCTGGTATGTATATAGGTACTACTGATGTAAAAGGGTTACATCATTTAGTATGGGAAATTGTTGATAATGCAATTGATGAGGCTTTGGCAGGTTATTGTAAAAATATTGAGGTTATTGTTAATAAAGATAATTCTGTTACTGTTAAAGATGATGGAAGAGGAATACCTGTTGATGTTCATCCTAAGACTGGTTTATCTACTGTAGAAACCGTTTATACTGTACTTCATGCTGGAGGAAAATTTGGTGGTGGAGGATATAAAGTTTCTGGTGGTCTTCATGGAGTTGGTGCTTCAGTAGTAAATGCTTTATCTTCATGGGTTGAAGTTAAGGTATTTAAGAATAGTAAAATATATTTTATTAGGTTTGAAAATGGTGGTCATTCTGTTGAAAAACTTCGAGAAATAGGTGATTGTGAATCTAATAGAACAGGTACATGGGTAACTTTTAAACCAGATTCAGATATATTTGATACTACAATATTTGATTATAATACTTTAAAAGTTAGAATTAGAGAATTGGCGTTTTTAAATAGAGGTTTACGTATAACTCTTAGGGATGATAGAGATATGGAAGATACTACTGGTGATACTTTCATGTATGAAGGTGGTATTAGTGAATATGTTAAATTTATTAATAATGGTAAAACTTTAATACATAACGAAATTATTCATTTAGAGGGTAGTGAGGATAATGTGTTTTTTGAGGTTGCTATGCAATATAATAATGAATACAATTCTAACATTTATTCTTTTGTTAATAATATAAATACACATGATGGTGGTACTCATGAAGAGGGTGTAAAAAGGGCGTTAACTAGGGTTATTAATAGTTATGCTAGAAAAGTTAATTTACTAAAAGAAAAGGATGAATCTTTAACTGGTGATGATGTTCAAGAAGGTCTTACTATGATAATTTCATGTAAACATCCAAATCCTCAATTTGAAGGTCAAACAAAAGGAAGATTAGGTAATTCTGAGGTTAGAAAATTAGCTGATAGTGTTTTTTCATCAGGTTTTGAAAAATTCTTGTTAGAAAATCCAGATAGTGCAAAACTTATTGTTGAAAAGGCAATGCTTGCTTGTAGAGCTAGAAATGCTGCTAAGAAAGCAAGAGAAATTACTAGAAAAACTGAAATAAGTATGGGAAGTTTCTTTGGTAAGTTAACAGATTGTAAGAGCAAAGATCCTGCTGTTTCTGAAATATTTATAGTAGAGGGAGATTCTGCTGGCGGTAGTGCTAAGAAAGGAAGAGATTCTCTTACTCAAGCTATATTACCTTTAAGGGGTAAAATTCTAAATGTTGAAAAAGCTAGACTTGATAAAGCTTTGTCTAATGAAGAAATTAGAACAATAATTACTGCTTTTGGTACTGGTATTGGTGAAGAATTTGATTTATCTAAGTTAAGATATCATAAAATAATAATTATGACTGATGCCGATGTTGATGGTTCACATATTAGAGTTTTATTATTAACTTTATTTTATAGATATTTTAAACCTATTGTGGAAGCTGGTTATGTATATGCTGCTCAGCCACCTTTGTTTAGAATAATGCATGGAAAAACTAGGAAATATGTTCTTGATGAAGAAGAAAAACAATCATATTTAAATTCTTTACCAGAAAATGTTAGATCTAGGGTAGAAATAGCACGTATGAAAGGTCTTGGTGAAATGGATGCAGAAGAATTATGTGAAACTACTATGGATATAAATAAGAGAACATTAAGAAGAATTACTGTTGATGATTGTGTTTCTGCTGATCAAATATTTTCTCAACTTATGGGAGATGATGTTGAACCAAGAAGAACATTTATTGAAGAAAATGCAGTATTTGTTGAGAATTTGGATATTTAGGAGGTTAGGTAATGGATAATGAAGAAAAAAATCAAATAAACTTTGATGATGACACAATTAATAATGATGACAAAGAAAATATAGATTCTGTTGATATATATAGTGGAACATTTAAAGGAAGAGATAGTTTATCTGAGAATAATATTGTTGATGAAATTAAGAAGTCTTTCTTAGATTATTCTATGAGTGTTATTACATCTCGTGCTTTACCAGATTTACGAGATGGGTTAAAGCCTGTTCATAGAAGAATTTTATGGAGTATGTATAAATCAGGTTATACTCCAGATAAACCACATAGAAAATCAGCAAAAACTGTTGGTGAGGTAATGGGTAATTATCATCCTCATGGTGATAGTTCTATTTATGATGCTATGGTTAGAATGGCTCAGGATTTTAATCAGAGGTATATACTTGTTGATGGACATGGTAATTTTGGTAATATTGAGGGTGATGGTGCTGCTGCAATGCGTTATACCGAGTCTAGATTATCTAAATTGTCTTTAGAACTTCTTCGTGATATTGATAAAAATACTGTTGATTTAATTCCTAATTTTGATGAAACTTTACAAGAACCAAAAGTATTACCTAGTAGGTTTCCAAACATTTTAGTTAATGGTACTATGGGTATTGCTGTTGGTATGGCTACTAATATTCCACCACATAATTTAGGAGAAGTTATTGATGGTTGTGTTGCTTATATTGATAATCCAGACATTGATGTAATTGAATTAATGCAATATATTAAAGGCCCAGATTTTCCTACTGGTGGTATAATTTTGGGTAATTCAGGTATTAAGAAAGCTTATGAAACTGGTCGTGGTTCTATAACTATTAGAAGTAGAGCTTCTATTGAGGAAATAAACGGTCATAATGTTATTACTATTACTGAGGTTCCTTATGGTGTTAATACTTTAGATCTTAAAAATAAAGTCGCTGAATTGGTTCATAATAAAATAATAGATGGTATATCTGATTATCATACTGATTTAAAAGATGGTGTAAAAATAACTATAACTTTAAAAAGAGATGCCAATCCTCAAGTTGTTTTGAATAATTTATATAGACATACTTCTTTTCAGGTAAATTATGGTATTATATTTTTAATGCTTGATGCTGGGGCACCAAAAACTTTAAATTTAAAAGAAATTATTTCTAAGTATATTGATTTTCAGAGAGAAGTTATTATTCGTCGATGTAAATTTGATTTAGCTAAGGCTGAAACTAGGGTTCATATTTTGGAAGGTTTAAAGATAGCTTTAGATAATATTGATGAGGTTATAAAAATTATTAAATCTTCAAAAACTGATGAAATTGCCAAACAAGATCTTTCTAATAAATATGGTCTTGATGATATTCAAAGTAATGCTATATTAGAAATGAAGTTACGTCGTTTAACTGGTTTAGAGAGGGATAAGATAGAGAATGAGTTATCTGAACTTTTAAAACTAATTGCGGAACTTAAGGATATTTTGGGAAGTAGCGAAAGAGTGTTTGCTATTGTTAAGGATGAACTTCTTGAAATAAAGAAGAAATACGCTGATGATAGAAGAACATTTATTGATATGACTGCTATTGATTATATTGATGATGAGTCATTAATTCCTGAGGAAAATCTTGTTATTACTTTAACAAAAAATGGTTATATTAAGAGACTACCTGTTGATACATACAAAATTCAAAATAGGGGTGGTGTTGGTATTAAAGGAATGTCTACTAATGAAGATGATTTTGTTGAACATATTATTAATACTACTACTCACGATTATGTATTATTCTTTACTAATAAAGCTAAGGTATATAGGCTTAAGGGATATGAAATTCCTGAATTTAGTAGGCAATCTAAAGGCTTACCTATAATTAATCTTCTTAGTCTTGAAAAAGGTGAATATGTTACGGCACTAGTTAATGGTAATATTAATGATGATTGTAAATATTTTGTCTTTGCTACGAAAATGGGCTTGGTAAAGAGAACTGAAATTTCTGAATTCTATAACATTAGAAATAATGGTAAAAAATTTATTACTTTAAGGGATGATGATGATTTAATCTCTGTTAAGAAAACAGATGGTACTTATGATATTTTAATGGCTTCTTCAAATGGTAGATTAGTTAGATTTCCTGAAAATTTGGTAAGAGTTATGGGGCGTGGTGCTTCTGGTGTTAGAGGAATTAATCTTGATGATGGAATTCTTGTTGGTATGGAAGTTGCTAATAGTGATATAGATGTGTTAGTTGTTACTGAAAAGGGATATGGTAAAAAGACTCCTATCAGTGAATATAGAATTACAAATCGTGGTGGTAAGGGTGTTAAAACTTTAAATATTACTGATAAGAATGGTACTATTACTTCTTTTAAGGCTGTTGATAAAGATAAAGATTTAATCATTATTACTAATGAAGGTATTATTATTAGGATAGATATTAATTCGATTTCAATGATGAGTCGTGTTACACAAGGAGTTAAATTAATAAATTTAAGAGAAAATCAAGTTGTAAGTTCTATATCTGTTGTTGATAAAGAAATAGAAAATTAATTAAAAGTAAAAAAGAATTTAAAATTAGAAAATTTAAGTTCTTTTTTTTATGTAATATTGTAAAAATATTTCCCAGAAATATTTTTACTGTTAATAGTCATTATATTTTTTTAATTATATATATATATAATTTGGTTAGATTTTTATATTATAATTTTTCTATGTTAATAGATAGTATTTTTGTATTTGTTAATATATAAATTTTGTTTTAAAATTGTTTTATAAAATGTGCAGAATTTTAAGTTCTGTTTATTATATGTCACAGAATTTTAATTTCTGTAATAATTTATTTTACTTTAAAATATATGATGTTCCACGTGGAACATGCTACTAAATATTTCCGGGAAATATTTTTGGATTTTATATTTATAGTTATATAGTATAAATTTTACTTATTGTTATTTTAATTTTTATGTAAAAATAATATGTTAACTGTTTTTTTATTTGTTAGTGTTATTTAGATTTTAAGATTGATATAAATTATTATGCGACATCTAATATTTTTTGTGTTTTGTATATCTAATTTATGTCTATGTTCCACGTGGAACATGCTACTAAATATTTCCTGGAAATAT
>UMHA01021127.1_pt1 | contig 68031 bp, 53 predicted proteins | sample 1965401 | NCBI WGS metagenome assembly UMHA01 (sample SAMEA4836085, study PRJEB28245) | human gut metagenome | biome: gut microbiome; material: fecal sample | place: Denmark | collected 2008 | reverse complement strand
GCGCGCCGTTGTTGTCCGTCCAGATTTCTCCGGGTCTGAAGGAAGTATGTTTAATTGGGGTTTCTGCGGTGGAGACGGAAGCCGCACTGTAAAACAGGCAGAGCGCCAAAAGCGATTTCATGGTATTTATCATGGCCGGGATAGTGTGGAAATAGAGGATGGAGAAGGTTCCGGTTGGCCGTACAGCTTGTCCCAGGCGCGGGAAAGAGCGTACAGGGCATATCCGGTGCCGTAGAATTTGTGGTAATTATACAGGGGGTAGTCCCACCAGGCCCCGTCTGTTCCCTGGCGGGTGAGAATATCGTCCGCCAACAGGGATGCATGACGCTTTACCTGGTTTGGCGCCAGCATGTCCAGGCACATTCCTGAATAATAGTATCCGTAATAGAAAAAATAGCCGGAATTCTGGGCGAAACTCTCGTGGGGAGTTGGTTTATGCAGGGCCATCGTCAGCCATCCCCTGCGGCTCCACAGGCGGTCCAGGCCGTCCACAAGCTGGCGCAGGGAGATGTCCTCCGGTTCCCAGAGCCTGATGGCGTAATCACAGGCGGGAGTCCGGGCCAGGCTGCCGGTATGGCGGTTGATGGGCCTGCCGGGATAGAAGGAATGGGAAAGGGAATAAACATAGGTTCCCGCAGGCGTCCTCTGGGATTTGAGGAATTTCAGCGCGCGGGTGAATATTTTATCATCAAGGGAAAGGCCGAATGATTTTCCTGCCATCCAGGCGGAGATAAGGACGGTTCCCGTCAGGAAAGAGGTGGGCTGTGCCGCAGGGCGTTTGCTGAAGCCGGAATAAGTGAGGTAGCCCCAGCCCCCCATGGCGGAAGCCAGTTCATTAAGTTTTTTTACCTGGGAGCGGGCGCATTCCTTCAGTTCCCGGTAGCGAAGGCTGTCCGGGGCCAGTCTTGCAGCCCTCATGCTCATGGCATCCAGCACGTAAGTATGCGCCCAGGTGTTGTAAACGCACAGAGCGTCGCCGCGTTTCAGATGGGGCATCGTACGGATTAGATAGTCTTCAGCACGGGTCATGGCTTCCTGCACGGCGGGTTCATGATGCAGGGGGCTGGCGTTGAGCCCTGCAATGCACAGGGCGGTACTGGCTGTTTTGAAGGTGAGGGGCCCGTCCGGGTAGGGGCAGAGGATGTTCCAGGTGCCTATTACCCGGTGGTCGCCCCAGGAGCCGTCCTTATTTTGCGTTTTCAGCAGGAAATCCACGCCGCGGCGGAATGCCCTGTCAAATTGTCCGGGTTTTGCGGGGGAAATATCCGAGATTTTGGCGATTGGAATAACATCCGTTTTTTCCTCTGGCACGGATTCCCCCTGCGCTGCGGGAAGATGCAGGCACAAGGTGGCGAGAAAAATGGTCGTCAGCGGGCGGAACATGGGTCATGAAGTTGTTGCCGCATCAGAGGGATACAGGGATTCTCTGACGCGGGAGACGGCATATAAGGCATATCCGGTGCCGTAGAATTTGTGGTAATTGTACAGGGGGTAATCCCACCAGGACCCGTCTTCTTCCTGCATGGGCAGGAGGTCGCTTGCCAGATGGGCCGCATGGCGCGCCAGGTGTCCCGGCGTCACTTCCTCCAGGCAGCGGGCGGCGTAATAATACCCGTAATAGAAAAAATAGCCCGCGTTCTGGGCAAAGCTTTCATGGGGAATGGGCTTCTTTACAGCCAGCGAAAGCCAGCCGCCGCGGCTCCAGATGCGTTCCAGGCCGTCTTCCAGCTGACTCCTGGAAATAAAGGACGGGTCATACCGCATCAGAGCCAGATCCCCGGCGGGAGTGCGGGCCAGGCTGCCGGTGTGGCGGTTGATGGGCCTGCCGGGATAAAAGGAATGGGAAAGGGAATAGACGTAGCTGCCGGCGGGCGTCCTCAGTTTTTCCAGGCAGGCGACGGCGCGTTTGACGATGCGGGGTTCCGCTTTGAGGCCAAAGGCCTGTTCCGCGTCCTTGTAGGCAAGAAGGACTGTAGCCGTCAGGAAGGAAGTGGGTTCCCCAATGGGACGCTTGGAAAAAGTTTCAAATGTGTAATAGCCCCAGCCGCCCTGGACGTCCGCCATCTGGTCCAGCGCTTTGACTTGGAGGGAGGCCACCTTTTTGAGTTCTTCGCGCAAAGGGGCATCCGCAGGAAGGTTCCGCGCCGCCCGGCTCAGGGCGGAGAGGCCGTAGGCATGGCCCCATACGCCAAGCACGGTACGGGTGTCTCCCCGTTTCAGGGTGGGCAGCGTGGTTAGCAGGTACTGCAGCGCCTTGTCCAGGGATGCCTTGACGGCAGGGTCTTCTTTCAGGGGGCTGGTCAGGAGGCCGATCACGCACAAAGAGGTGGAGGCTGTCCTGAATGATCTGGGGCCTTCCGGATAAGGGCAGAGAACATTCAGACCCTTGGTGCGCGTATGGTTTCCCCAGGAACCGTCCCTGTTCTGTTCTTTCAACAGAAAGTCAGCCGCCTTCCGGATAGAAGCGTCCAGAGTTTCCCGAGAGGGAGGCGGAACATCCGGAACCCTGGCAATGGGAATGGTATCCCTTTTTTCCGCTTTTTCCGCCGGAACAGGAGCGCAGAGCGCCGTACTGGCTCCAAGGGCGGCAAGGAAAAGGACGGCTTTATTCATGGGGATCCGTTAAGGGAAATCAGGCCTGTTGGTCCTTGATGGTCACCTGGACGGGAAGGCCGGGGGCGAAAATCTGGCTGGCGGGAACCTTGGGCGTGATGATAATGCGGCGCTTGCCGTCTGCTCCCGGAATGGGGCTGGCTTCCGTAATAACGCCGGGAATCTGCATGTTCGTTATTTTGATGACGACGGTTTCCCCCACCTTGGGCGTAGCGGTGGAGTCCGGAAGAGTAGCCTGGACAATCAGTTCCGAGTCTGGCGGAACGATGGTGGCGATTTTGTCAAAAGCTCCCAGTTTGCCGCCGGGTTTCAGCTTTTCCGCCACCGGAATGGCCACCCACTTGTCCGCCACATATCCGCCGTACAGCAGGATGCCGTTTTCCGGGGCCTTGAAAGAGGCCATTTCCCGGTCTGCTTTCAGTTCATTGTACTTATTCTGAAGGCGTCTCAGGGAGACTTCCGCCTCCGTCAGGGCTATCTTTTTCTGTTCCAGATCAAAATCCGCCTGCTTCCGTGCCTGTTCCAGATCCATCTGCTTTTCCTTGACTGCCGTAGCATAGTCTTCCCCCAGGCGATGAATATTGCGCAGCTTGGCCAGTTCCGCAACGAGTTTGGCTCCCTGAACGGCAAATTCGCTTTCACCAAGTTCATTTTTCAGGCGTTTCAAAATGATCTCTTCCGTTTCTTCCGCCACCTGGTCATCCTTGTACATCTTGGTAAGCTGGTTCAGCTCTTCCTGTTTGTAGGACATGTGGCGCAGGGCTTTGTTGACGCGTTCCTCTTCTTCCGCCAGCATGCGGGCCTTCCGTTTTTCCAGAAAATCCTTTTGATCCTCTTCCGTCCGTGTCAGGGCCGTCTGATATTTTTGCAGGGCCAGGGCGGAACGTTCCTTCTGCTGGTCCAGGGCGTACCGGAGTTTCAGCACCTCCAGGTTCTTGCTCTTGATGGCGCGTTCATAATCTTCGATGCTATTGTCCAGTATGCGGAAGTCCGCCTGAGCTACGGATTCCCCTTTCTTGACGGAACTTCCCTGCGGCATGATGCCGAGCAGGAAAATGTCCGAGGTCCCCTTGGGGGAGAAGGAAATGGATTTGGTATTTTTTTTGGGAAGAAGAATGCCCGGGGCAATGGAATCCGCCAGGGAGGGAATTCCCAGGGACAGGGCGGCCAGAAGTCCGGTCATGGTAAGGGATGTGCAGTTCATAATAATAGGATGGGATCAGGACTGGTGAGCGGAGAAGGGGACGAAACGTCCCTTCTTTCCAAGAATAACGGTGTGAAAAGCGGTTTTCTTTCCTTTATGTGAGGCCGGAACGGCTTCCGTGCTTACTTCGAACCCCGCTTTTTGCAGTGTCCGGGAAAGTCGGGTGTCCGGGCGGGCTACCGTAATGACCAGCAGACCGCCCTGCTTGAGTGCGGTAAAATAGTCGGAAGCTTCGGCTACGCTCAGGTTCATGCGTTCGTGCGTGGAATGGGACAGAATGGCGTGGAAGCTTTTCGGATTCTTGCGGGCGATTTGAAGCGCCGCGGTAAATTCCACGCTGACGCGGGGATCGTGCAGGAATCCGGGCCGTTCCTGGTTCATCAGTTCCTTGTGCCAGTCGATAAGCGGTTTGCAGGGTTCCGCCACGATGAAGCGGGCCTTTTCCCTGCGAATTTGATCCATCAGGGCGAACAGGGTGAATCCCAGGCCGAGGCCGTCGAGAAGGAAGGAGGGCTGATTGGCTCTTTTAACCGGAGCCGCCGCCATGGCTGCCGCCGCTTCATTGCTTCCGTGGGAAAAGCTGGACGCTGTCTGTACGCCGTCGCGCAAAAGAAAGTGGAAACCGTCCCGTTCCCATAGGTCGAGAACGGAGCCGTCGGGCAGGGTGGAGGAAGCTAGTTTGGTAATGGGTTTCATATGAGATAATGCCGGATACACAGCGTAGGAAAGAACGCTTTTCAGGGCAAGTCCGGACAGCGTGTTTGAGATGGAATACGCTTCAAATTAAAAAAAATTGCACGGAATTCAGGTTCTACGCATTCTTTTTCTTGATTTACGGGCTGAAATAAGCGAGAGCTATCGTTCAGCACAGTTATTTTTCCGATATGAGTAATCCACCTCCCCCCTCCATTCCGGGCGGTACTCCGCCTCCGCCCAGCATTCCGACTCCGCCGGCTGCTCCTTCCGTGCCCAAGGCACCTGCCGCTCCGGCCGTTCCTCCGGTAGCCGCCGCGCCTGCGGCACCTGCTGCTCCGCCTGCCGCCGCTGCGCCCACTATTCCTCTTCGTCCCGCCGGTCTTGGCGGAGGCATCAAGCTTGGCGGAGGATTAAAGACGGTTGCCCTCGGCTCCGCCACTACGCCTGTGGCCCCCGTGGTTCCTCCTGCTGGCGCGGCGCCTGCCGCTGCCGCTCCTACTGTTCCTCTGACTCCTCCCGGAGCAGGCATGGCGACAGCACAGCTTCCGCAGGCCACCATCGGGCTGAATACCGCACCCGCGGCCTCTCCGGTTTCTTCCGCCTCCTTTACGGCCAGGAAGTTTCAAGAAGATACGGATGCGGCTCCCAGTACGCTGTTGAATGTTCTCTCCTTTGTGGCCCTTGCCTTTGCGCTTATTTTCATCGGTTATCAATACGCTACGGACACCTTGGAAGCCCGCAGCATGGTTGGCTGGCTGGGCGGAGACTCCAAGCCTGCCCCCGCTGCTCCCGCCGCCGATGAAGAAACGGCCGATGACGTTTCTGCCGAAGAGTCTTCCGATGATGGCGCCGATGCGGAAGAATAAGTGAACGTAATGATTGTTGAAATACTCTAAGCGGTACTATGGCAAACGTATTTTCTGAAGCAAATTTTGAGGATGAAGTTCTGAAGTCCGACATTCCTGTGCTTGTCGATTTCTGGGCTACATGGTGCGGGCCCTGCCGCATGATCGCCCCGATTATTGACCAGCTTTCTACGGAATTGGCCGGTAAGATCAAAGTGGGCAAAGTGGATGTGGACGCCAACAACGGACTGGCCGCCACCTATGGCGTGCGCACTATCCCCACTCTTCTGATTATCAAGGACGGGGAAATCATGGATACGATGGTGGGAGCTTCTTCCAAGGACGCTATCATGCAGCGTTTGCGTCCGTTCATGTAAATCATCGGACTGGTTTATTCATTCAAACCGGCCTGCTGCGGAATTTACTGCGGCAGGCCGGTTTTTTTACCGGGCAGCATTATTAGAAAAGGACGGATGGGAGAGGATAAAGAAGGAATGGTTCGCTGGAGGAAGATTCATTTTTTCTTGGCAGAACCGTCATGGGAGAATACATTACCAGCGTAGATTCCGAGCAGCGGGGCTATTCCCCGCCCCTTTTTTCGTTATGCGATTTATCTCTGCCATTCTGCCTTTCCTTTCAGTCTGCTGCCTTCTTCCCTCCGCCTGGGGTGCGGGCAACATGGCGCCGGATTTAAAGTCTGGTGCGTTCTGGAAGCTGCCTCAGCCGGATTTGTTCGGAAAGTATTTTAACGGAGAGCCCGGCGGCTGGGTGGATAAAGGCAAGACCCAGCTCCGGATTGCGAAGCCCTCCATCAAGATAGGGGACATGTCCCTGGGGGAAATGCTGGTGAACTGGAAGGACGGAGCCCCCCAGTCAATGACTGTCATGATGTACAACAAGGGGGATAACGGGGCCATTGGCAAGGATGAATTTGACAAGCGCCTGGAGCTCATCAAGGAATCCCTGACCGCTCTTACCGGGATTCAGCCCAAGGAGTACCGGGCCTCCCGTAAGGAGGCGGTAGTCAAAGTCAACGGCTGGTCCTGGATTTGGGACAACGGGGCGATTACCCTGGAGATCAATACATCGCGGGAGGGCAGGGAGTTTGAAGCGGAATTTATCCGGATGAAGGCCGGTCCCACGGAAGATTCCATCGCGAGGGGAGATGCTTCTTCCCGGGCCAGAAAGGCGGATATCAAGCAGCACGTCAGGAAAGAAGGAAAGCGGGTGGTGATTCAGGATATTCCCATGGTGGACCAGGGCCAGAAAGGTTATTGCGTGGTGGCTACCGCCGCCCGCATTTTTGCCTATTATGGAATGGACTATGTGGATCAGCATGAACTGGCTTCCCTGGCCAATACCTCTGCGGACGGAGGCACTAATACGGCGGCAATGGCGGAAAACCTGAAAAAAATCGGGACGCGCTTCCAGATACGGATCAAAGTGCTGGATTCCCTGGCGAATTCCCGTGATTTCAGGAATCTGCTGAAAGCCTATAACCGCGCCGCCTCCAAGCTGAAAAAAGAGAAGGTGGAAAATGAACATGACTGGTCCGGTTTCTGGGACAATGCGGACGGAGAAGTCCTGAAGCTGGCGCGTGCCGGATCACCGTCCCAGGTGGACAGGTGGCTCAATGCCATCAGGCCCTATATCATGGCGGGCATACCCGTGTTCTGGTCCGTGCAGCTTGGCATTGTTCCGGAACCGTTGCGTTTGTCCCAGACGCGCGGAGGCCATTTGAGGCTGATTATCGGTTTTGACGAGGAAAAGAAAACGCTTATCTTTTCAGATTCCTGGGGGGCCGCCCATACGGAGAAGGAAATGCCGCTGGCGGATGCCATCGCCATTACGACGGGGCGGCAGGTCATGCAGCCTTCCAAATAACAGGTGCGGCATATCCCCTCCTTCTCTGCCGGAAAATCCGTAATATTCTCTCCGTGGTGAAGCAATTCTGCTGGCATGGGCAAGGCGCTGCATTATACTTGCGCCATGATGAACAGAACATTGGTGAAACATGTCCTGGACAGTGAGGAGGAAATGCCGGACGTACTGATTCAGGGATGGGTGCGTACGCGCCGTGATTCCAAGGCTTTTTCCTTTCTGGAGGTGAATGACGGTTCCTCCGTCGCCTCCCTGCAGGTCGTGGCGGATGAGGGTATCCCCGGCTATGAACGGATTGGAGAAATGGCTACGGGGTCTGCCGTGAGCATCCGCGGCGCTCTGGTTGCCGGGCAGGGAAGGCAGCGATGGGAATTGCGCGCCGCTTCCCTGGAGCTGGTGGGGGCTGTTCCGGATTCCTATCCCTTGCAGAAAAAGGGGCATACGCCGGAGTTTCTGCGTTCCATCGCCCATTTGCGCCCCCGCACCAACCTGTTTGGAGCCGTGTTCCGCATGCGCAGCAGGCTGGCCTTCGCCATCCACCGCTTTTTCCAGGAAAGGGATTTTTCCTGGGTCAGCACTCCCATTATTACCGCCAGTGACTGCGAAGGGGCCGGAGAAATGTTCCGCGTGACGACTTTGGATGTGGGAGACGCTGCTTCCCGTGACGCCTCCCGGGATTTCTTCGGCAAGGCGGCCTACCTCACGGTAAGCGGCCAGCTGGAAGGGGAAGCGTTCGCGTGCGCCCTGAGCAACATTTATACCTTTGGCCCCACGTTCCGGGCGGAGAACTCCAATACTACGCGCCATGCGGCGGAATTCTGGATGGTGGAGCCTGAAATGGCATTCTGCGACCTGTATGGAGACATGGACATGGCGGAAGAGTTTGTCCGTTTTCTCGTCGGCGATGCCTTGGCAAACAGCGCGGAAGAAGTGGAATTCCTGACCCGTTTTGTAGACAAGGGGCTGCGGGAACGCCTGGAGCATGTGAAGGAAACGCCGTTTGTGCGCTGTTCCTATACGGAAGCCGTGGATATCCTGCTCAAGAGCGGCAAAACATTTGATTACCCCGTTTCCTGGGGCATCAATCTGCAGAGCGAACATGAACGCTTCCTGACGGAGGAGCATTTTAAATGCCCCGTCATCGTGTACAACTACCCGAAGGAGATTAAACCCTTCTATATGCGCCTGAATGAAGACGGAAAGACCGTTACCGCCATGGATGTGCTGGTGCCCGGCATTGGTGAAATCGTGGGTGGCAGCCAGCGTGAGGAGCGGCTGGATATTCTGGAGGAAAACATGCGCAGCATGGGCATGAATGCGGAAGCGTACCGGTGGTATGCGGATCTGCGCCGCTACGGCACGGTGCCGCACGCCGGATTCGGGGCCGGGTTTGAACGCCTGTTGATGTTCGTGACCGGGGTGACCAACATCCGCGACGTCCTGCCTTTTGCCCGTACCCCGCGGAATTGCGAGTTCTGACCTGCTCTGGAAAACGGATTTTTCCGTCTGGAAGGATGCTATATGGTTCCGCAGGATAAATGTTGCGGTATAAGGGAGGCGTGCGCAAACCGGGCCAGCGGCAAAAGAAAACCCCGGCTTTCCTTGAGGAATAAGCCGGGGTGGAATCAGACATGCGGAAGAGGCTACTGTCTCTTTCTTCTTAACAGCAGACCGCCCAGTCCCAGGAGGCTCAGCGTGGCCGTTGCGGGTTCCGGAACGGTTTCGTAGTTAATCAACACCTTGATGATGTCGTTTTCCGTGACCTGTGTTACATCCGCTTGAATTTGGTTGTTGCCGGTAATGTCCAGGCCGCTCAGGTCCAAATTGAGATCGCCTCCCTGTTGGGAAGATTTAATGGAAGCGAGTTCAATAGTTCCGCTTCCGGAAAGGTTGTTCATATCCAGTGTGCCGACGAAGGTGACGGTTTTCCCATTGGTCCAGAAGCTGGGGAGATTCGTGGCAACCCAGGAACCGTGTTCCTCCGCCGTAAACGTGCCGAAGTTCAGCGTGAAATCACGTCCCAGTCCAAGGGCGTTGCTGGATTCAAATATCAATTGGGAATTGCCTTTCAGCGTGAAAGAATTAACGTTGAGATCTCCTATTTCCGTTGTACAAAGCAGGGTGCTTCCGGAGTCTATTTGGACTGTGTTAGTGGCTCCGAAATAAGATTGCCCGGTGGACCAGGTGATCGTTCCGGCATTTTCTCCGATGATGGCGGTATCACTATTGCTTTGCGGATAATAGCCGTTCGGCGCGCCGTTGACCGTCCAGTTGTTGGAATCTCCGTAAATTCCGTTCCCTGCCGCTCCGCTCCAGACGTAGGTGGCAGCCTGGGAAAGACCTGCGGAAAGGCAACATAAGATGCAGAATGTAGATAATTTCATGTTGATCAGGTACTTCAAAAAAGCACGGGTAACGGATTCCCAATCCGAAGTCAACACTAAACGATAAAAACGAGATGTTTATACAAATACATGAACAGAGTCGTCTTATAAACAGAAACTTTCCTGCGGGAAATTTAAAACCATTATATAATTCACAATTCCAATTATTTATGCATAATAAAGAGACGTGGATTTATTTTTCGGATTGGGAATCCGCAGAGGAATTAAAAGAACGGATGCGGAAACATACGGAAAACCCTTTCCCGCGTGGGGCGGGAAAGGGCCTACCATAACCAAGTAAAAGCATGCGCTGGAGCGCTCTCCTACTTAGAACGTATAGCTGAGGGCGCCGTTGATACCGTGGGCGGTCAGCTTGTTGCGGGTCTCGAACTGGTAGCAGACGCGTGCTCCCCACTGGTTGGAGAAGAGCACATCAATGCCCGCATTCAAACGGAATGCGGTGCGGCCAACATTGACGCCGCGGGCGTTCCAGGTTCCGAGGGGGCCGGCGACATTGGATTTCGGATTCATGCGGCTCACATCCTGGGATACGGCTACCGTCAAGGCCGGGGTGATGGTGGTGCCTCCGTCCGTCTGGTAGGCGCGGGCGATCGTAATGCCGACAGGAATGGTCCAGTTCTGGGCCCGGGCGTGGCCGAAGGTGCGCCCATAAGGTCCGCTTTCAGAGAATCCCTTGAGTTCGGAAGTCATGAACTCAATACCCGTGTAAGGTGTTATAAAGGCCCTGCCGAGTGCGAAACGTTCCGTCCAGGTGCCGTAAAGGGCGCCGCTGAAGGTGTCCGTATCTGCTCTGCCGTTGGCGGCGGACCCCATGATGTAGGAATCACCTTTGAAACGGGAACGTCCGTAGGCGCCGTAGCCGTCCAGAGTGAACTTGCTGTCCCTGAAGGGATGCATGCGTCCATAAATCATGGCCAGGAAGGAATCGACGTCGTAGTCGGCGCCGATGCCTGTCTTATCCTTGAAGCTGCCGAAGCTTTGACCGGCGGCGATGCCGATCAGGGAACCTTGAGCGGCTTTGTAGTCAATGCCTACGGCATAACCGCCGGCATTGTACTTATACCCGGAAACACCGTCGCGGGCATCCTGGTCATCCCAGATTCCCATGCCGCCCACCCAGATATTGCCGTTGCCTCTGGCGATTGTCTTGCGGGCGATCGGAGAACCCTTGGCGTCCACTACTTCAACGGTGTCTTCCGTCTGGCGTGCCATGGAGGCGGCGGATTGAATGCGCCCCAGGTCGGCGAAGTTCCGCACGGTGCGGCTGGCTGCCCAGGTGAAGTTCACCACGTGTTCACCGCTGACGGACTGGATGATGCGGGCCGCTTCATCCGCACTCGTGGCCCGGAACAGGTTTTCATAGAACTGGGCGGCGGGAGAACCGGCGGCCACATTCAGACGGTTGTTTTCCAGGGCGGCCGCTACGGTGTAAACGTTGCCGTTGTAGCCGGACATGGGGCCGTCAATGCCCTTCATATTCTGGGTGATGGTGGTGGTGCCTTCCGCCGTTCCCGGAGCCATGGTGGTGCTCAGGAATACGTTGTTCAGCAGGCGTCCGGAAATGTCCGTGCCGTTCAGCGTGACCGTCACGCTTTCCGTGCCCTTGCGGAGTTGGGCGAGCGGAACGGGATTGCCGCTGGCGTCGGATACCTGGATGCCTACGCGGGAATTATCCTGGAACGTGGCGGGAGTGCCGAAGTCCAGTACGGACCCGTCGCTCAGCAGCAAGGTAGAATCGCCTCCGAAAGTGGCGGAAGCTCCCTTCATGGTGGAATTCTTCGCCAGGGTCACCTGTCCCGTCCGAATGTCGTAAACAGTATCGTCCGTCCCCATTACGGTGTCGTCGATGGACTGGAGCGGACCGACTTTTCCGGTGGTGGAGTCAACGGCGCCGAAGGTGGCATGGCCGATGATCAGGTTGCCTTCAAGCTGCTGGTAGGTTCCTCCGAACGTATCGGTGGTTCCTGTGCCGCCGTAAACGAGAGTTCCCGCTCCGGTCTTCGTCATGACGGTCTGGTCAGCAGCCAGCGGAGCGGCGTCAGCCGTGGAAGCGGCGGCCGTGGTGGAGATGCCGTCATTGATGAAGGTATAGGCGGTGGCGTCCGTATAAACGTTGATCTGGGTGTTTTGGCCAGCCTGCACGGAACCGGAAACGCCGTTGGAAGTATTGCCGGAAAGGATTGCTCCAGAGCCGATGTACAGGGTTTGCCCGTCCGCCAGGTTGATGGCGGCTTTGCCGTCGCTGGTGGCGGTGTTGTCCAAGACCTGGGTACCGTCCCCGATGGAAATCTGGCCACCTGCGGAGATTACGCCGTCAGCGGCGGTATTGCCGGTGATGACGCTGTTGTTGCCGATGGCGATATTGTCATCCGCCGTCAGGGTGGAATTTCCCTTGACGGTAGTATTTTCACCCAGCGTGACGCTGCCTTCGATGGTGCCCAGCTTTTCAGTGCTTGCGACGGTATTCCAGCTGCCGCCGTCATTGCTGTAAACGGTTTTGTTCAGGTCGGCGGATTCTGCGGAAACAGTAGTGCCATCCAGGACGGAATTGTCTCCCAGGGAAATATTGCCGCCCTCAGTTTTGAGGGTGACGGCCCCGGCTGTGGTTTCTCCAAGAATGATGCCGCCGGAGACGCTGTCATCCATAGAGTCGATGACGGTTTTGCCGGTCTGGGCGTTGGAGGCGTCAAACTGTTCCGTAGTTACGGTTCCGATTCCCGCTGTGGAGGTCACATCTCCGTTCAGCGCAACCTTGGATGCCGGATCGCTTACGATTTGGCCTGTCGCCGTTACGGTATCCTGCATCGTGACGTTGTTGCCCAGGACCACGGCCTGTTCGTTGGAATTATTGTAAGTATTGTACGTCGTCTTGGTATAGGCTTGGCCGGTCGGCGGCGTTGCCGGATCTACGGTTTGAGCTGCCTGGCCGGTGACGGTAACGGCTTTTTCCATGGAAACATTGTCGCCGATGCCTACCTGTCCGTTCGTGGAGGTGACGGTGGCTCCCACCGTCTTGGGATTGGCGGCATCATTCGTACCTTCGATGGCAATATTCCTGCCGTCAATAGTTGTGGTATTTGAAGCATTCGTCACCACAATGTCATTGTCGCTTCCCAGAGGTTCACTCAAGGTGACGTCGTTGAAACTGACTTGGTTGTTAACCAGATCGTAATTGAAATTAACCAGTTTGTTGCTGGCGTCCGTCATTTGAATGGTGACGTTGCCCGTTCCGGAGATGGCGTTCAACTGGGCTCGCTGCTCCTGGGTCAGCGTAATATTATCGGAGCCGGAAGGCACGGTAATCGTGATGGTTGAAGCTTCATTGGAAGCGGCAGCCTGGTTCCAGGCCGTAACGAATTCATCGGCACTGTTGACTGCATAGTCAGCTGCCGTAGCAACGGAGAAACTGCCAAGGCAGGCGATAACAGCCGCCAGCAGCATATGTGGGAGTCTTAATTTCATGCTTTTTTATTTGTTTAATGATTAGATGGTTATGCGTTCGTGACAATCACGGCGCCCGAGATTTTAGATGATTCTCATTCCGGTTCGTTCACCGGAATGACATGAGAGAAATTAATGAAAATAATAATTAAAATTATTCATGATGAATTGGTTATATTTCTTCTTCAAATAATTTAATCATGACATGTTTTTTCAGTTTTGAGCCGGGAAGGAATTTCAAGAATATCCAGGTCAATTCATTTTTTATAGCAACAATTTTGATTATCTCTAAAAATTCTTGAAAACAGTTATTTTCGCGGATATGGAGAAGTCAATTACTAATTTTACGAAAAGAGCCTTGATATGCGCAGAACCGTGAAGGTCAGACATTCAGAGAGAGGATAAAAAACGGCGGCTTTGAGAATCCCGAGACCGCCGTTTTTTAATTTGGGAGTATCAAAATGCTGTTGCACGACGGCTTTTTCTTTTACCGTCGTCCTACAGATTTACGTTTCTATGAAATTATTTCACATAGATATTTTCCTGTAAGGCTTTCAGCCGTTTCAGCGATTTTTTTAGGCAAACCAGTTGCTACAATTTGTCCTCCTGCTTTGCCGCCTCCCGGCCCCATATCGACCACATAATCGGAATTGGCAATCATGTTTAAATCATGCTCAATGACGATAACTGTTGCACCGGCATCAACAAGTTTCTGAAATACGCCAATTAGTATCCGTACATCCAGCGGATGAAGTCCAATCGTTGGCTCGTCAAATACAAATATGGCGTCGTCCTGTGCCTTTTCCATTTCAGCCGCCAGCTTTAGCCGCTGTGCCTCACCGCCGGACAGGGCAGGAGTTGCTTCGCCTAAAGTTAAATAACCCAAACCTAAATCAGAAAGAATTTGGAGCTTTTCTTTAACCTTTTTCACGTCACATAAGCGTTCTAACGCCTGCTCCACGGTCATCCCCATCAGTACAGGCAGAGAAATACCGGGTGCGTTCACCTTGTCTTTTTTAGAGCGATAACGAATTGCCTCCGCTTCTTTCCCATAGCGGGAGCCGCCGCAGTCCGGGCAGATGATATCCACGTCCGGGAGAAATTGCACATCCATTGTAATTTGACCTGTTCCGTCACAACCAAAGCAACGGAGTGACCCAGTATTATAGGAAAAGTCACTTACTTTATACCCTTTTGATTTTGCTTCCGGGATAGCTGCATAAAGCCGGCGCAAATCATCTAATATCCCGCTGTATGTTGCAACGGTAGAACGGCCATTCACGCCAATAGGTGTTGCATCAATAAGATTTATACGTTCAATACCGGCTACCTCCACGCTTTTCACATGGTCAGGCATCGGCGCTTTCGCTATGGCAGCTTCTATGGCGGGAATAAGACTTTCCAAAATCAGTGTTGTTTTGCCGGAACCGGAAACTCCTGTTACAGCAATCAGCCGACCTTTGGGGATGTCTAAATCAAGGGCATGGACTGTATGCAAAGGAGCAGTAGACAGTTTGATATGCCCATGTGCAAACATGGCCTCCGGCGTTGCCGTTTCTCGGATAACCGGTTTTTCCTTGTCTGCCAAAAATCCAGCGATGAGTGAACTCGTTTTTTTTGCTACTGCTTTAATCGTTCCCTGTGCAACTATCTGTCCGCCATGCTCTCCAGCTTTTGGGCCCATTTCAATTAACCAATCAGCAGCCTTTAAAACTCGCACATCATGGTCTACCAATATCACAGAATTACCATGGGCAATAAGATCATCTATAACGCCCAACAGCCCATCTACATTTGCTGGGTGTAAGCCAATAGACGGTTCATCCAACACATAGAGAACACCTGTGGTACGGTTTCGTACAGCCCTTGCAAGCTGCACGCGTTGACGCTCTCCGGTGGAAAGCGTTGTTCCGGCCCGGTCAAGGGTAATATAATCCAGACCTAAGTCAGAAAGACGTTTTGATACATGCAGAAATTGACCGCAGATACTTTCCGCCATTGTTTTTAGTTCTTCCGGCATGGAAGCAGAAATCGTCTTTATCCAAGCGGTTAAATCGCTTAATGTCATTTTGGTGATTTCCGCAAGGTTTTTTCCGCATAGCAGACTTGATAACGCCCGCTTATTGAGCCGGGAGCCTCCGCAATTCGGGCAGGTGTTCCGCTTCAAAAATTTTTCTACCCGCTTCATTCCCTTTTCGTCTTTAACTTTAGCAAGGGCATTTTCCACGGTATAAACAGCGTTATAATAGGTAAAATCCATTTCTCCCGCTTGATTGCTGCTCTTTGCTTTATAAAGGATATGTTTCTTTTCTGGCGGACCATGAAAGACGATCTCCCGTTCCTGTTCTGTCAACTCCGAAAAAGGTACATCGGTTCGAACGCCCATCGCCCGGCATACGTTAGTCATCAGCGACCACATCAAAGAATTCCACGGCGCAACTGCTCCTTCGTCAATGGAAAGGGACTCGTCAGGCACTAAAGTTGTTTCGTCTACTGCTTGAACAATTCCAGTTCCTCCGCAGGTGTGACACGCTCCTTGGCCATTGAATGAAAAACTTTCTGCGCTGAGACCGTCAAATACCGCTCCGCATACAGAGCAGACAAGGGGACGCATTGCCGCGACGTTGACCGATGGCGAAAGCAAATGTCCATTGGGACAGCGGTGATTTCCCAAGCGGGAAAACATAAGCCGGATTGAGTTCAAAAGTTCGGTAGCCGTTCCAAATGTACTGCGGACACCGGGAACAGCGGGACGTTGACGAAGAGCAAGGGCAGCTGGGACATATTCTATACTGTCAATTTTTGCCTCTGCCATCTGTATTATACGCCGCCGAGTATAGGCGGACAATGCCTCTAAATAGCGGCGGGAACCTTCGGCATAAAGTACGCCCAAAGCCAAAGAGGACTTTCCTGATCCTGACACCCCCGTAATTCCTACCAGCTTGCCCAACGGGATATCTAAATCAATATTTTTCAGATTATGAACACGGGCACCACGGATTTCAATGTGATCCGGTCTACTTTGAAAATTAGAAAACTGGCTCATAAGTGTCGCTTTTTTTTAATTATACACTTTATTATATCATCCCCATCGCCAGATTTTGATATTTGGAAAAGAACAGGGCTTTCACAGAAAACCATGAAAGCCCCGCTGACGGCATCAAATTATTTTTCCTGTGCCGGGGCAACTTTGGCATAACCATTCCATGCGAACAGGGCTTCTTTTGTTTTGTCCGCCACTATTTTGTCAATATTGCAGAGATACAGGTAATGATCGCCAGACTCCACAGTTTCAGCTAGCGATGCCACAAAAGCAATAGGGCTGTCCTCCGGGATCTGAATGTCTGTTCCGTCAATATTTTGCAGAGCGACTGGAAATTCCTTCAGTTTGTCAATCTGCCCGCCGTTTTTAGAGCCGTAAGCCATGACCGCATCTTTCAAGCTGACGCCAGGGGCAGCGAGTACGGCTTTGCCGGTCTTGCGGATATTTTCGCCGGAATTGGCGGTTTTACCCATTGCAAAGGCCAGCATAGGAGGGTTAAACGAGGAGTACATGAAGAATGAAACGGGAGCCATGTTCAGCATACCGTTCTCTTTTTTGGTGCAAACCAACACGAGAGGATTGGGAGAGGTGATAGCCGTCGCCTGACCTATATTGATTTCTTTCATTGTAAAACGATTATAAATATTTGACTTTGCTTGTTGACTTCTATTAGTAAGATAATTATACTAAGGATAAAAATTTTTTCAAGTACGCATATTATTCTTACTCAGTACGGTTGACTATACTAATAGAGAAAGGAAGGCATTTTTCATGCACAAGGATATGACCTACGATGAATACAGGCATGAAGTGAAAGAGGGAATTTTGACTGAAGCGGGGAATTGTCCTGTGACTCCACTTCTGCTTATGTTGCAGGGGAAATGGAAATTTCAAATCCTTTATGAATTGTTTATTCAAGATCCCATCCGCTTTGGTGAGTTGAAAAAAAATATTAATGGTATTACAAATACCATGCTTGCATCTTCCCTTCGAGAATTAGAAAAGGACGGGCTTGTATCCAGAATGCAATTCAACGAGATACCGCCCCGTGTTGAATACTCTCTTACGGAAAAGGGGCAGGCATTGTTGCCTGTATTCTATGAAATGACGAAGTGGGGATTTCAGTATATTCCGTAAATACTTACTTACAAAAACGCATATGAAATATTTCCCTAAGCGCTTTCCCGCCAAAATCAGAAAGCTATATATTTAATTTTGCAAACCAGCAGGAATGAAAAGAGGGTTTGGGATGCTTCCCAACAAGCGTTTTGAGAAGCAAAATACGGAAGTGGGTATTGGCTTTGCTGGATATGGCGGTGATGAACCGCAGCGGTAGAAACGGAAGGATGCGGTAAGAGCCGCGGTGTCACGGTTTTTGGAATATGGCCGGGGTTATCGGGGAATTCCGTTCTCCGGGAAAGACGGAAATATCTCCGGATAAGGGTTGGAAGCAGGAATTCAAACGGGTGGGAAAAGAACCCTTCGGAAACTCCGCGCCACGTTTTCCCTGTCCGGCGGGAGAAGATTGAGAACCGGCGTTTCCCGGATATGACCCGGGAGAGGAGATCTGGATTATTCCACCTCCCACTCTTCCACCAGGCCGGCTGGGAATTCATCCAGAAAGCGGGAGGGCATTTGCATGAAGGTTCCTCCCTGGGCGCGGCAGTTCCAGCGGGGGTAGGTCAGGTAAAGCTGGTCCTTGGCGCGGGTAATGCCTACATAAAAGAGGCGGCGTTCTTCTTCCAGCCCGGCCAGGTCTCCGTCATCAATGACCCGCTGGTGCGGAAACATGCCGTCGCACAGGCTGATCAGGAAGACGACAGACCATTCCAGTCCCTTGGCCTGGTGGATAGTGGACAGGGTGACGGAGCCACCGGAGAAGTCCGCCGCGGCGCTTTCATCATCCGTGTTGCCCAAAAGGGAAAGCTGGGAAAGAAAATCCTCCGTGGATTCAAAGCGTTCGGAAAATCCGGCCAGATGCAGAAGGTCCTGCCTGCGCTGGTCGTAATTTTCGAATGCGGCCTGCATGTACTCGTCGTACACGGCCTCATTGATGGAAAGGAGCATGGAGGCCGGTCCGGCCAGCTTTCCGGCAGGAGCCAGTTCATCCAGTGTGTAGCAAAGCTGCGTCCAGGCCGTTCTGGATTTGGCAGGAACCGGGAAATCCAGCATCAGGGCGGAAAAGGATTCCGGAGGGGTTTCTTGCCGGCTTTCCGGGCAGGCGGTCCAGCGTATCCAGAGTTTTTGGGCCATGCCGGGGCCGATGCCGGGCAGCAGCATCACCATGCGGCGGAAGGAAAGTTCATCCCTGGGATTGACCACAAAACGCATAAATGCCACCACGTCCTTAATATGGGCCTGCTCGAAAAACCTGATGCCGCTGGTGATGCGGAAAGGTATTTCTCCGCGGGTCAGTTCCATTTGCAATTCCATGCTGTGGAAGTGGGCGCGGTAAAGCACGGCTATTTCACTGGGGTCCGTGCCTTCTTCAATGAGATCCCTGATACGCTGGACGACAAATTTGGCCTGCATCCGGTCGTCGTTGAGCGGGACGAGGGCGGGGGGCATTTCCCCGGTGGGCCGCACGGAGCGGAGCTGTTTTTCAATTTGAACTTCGTTGGCGGCGATAGCCGCGTTGGAAAGTTCCAGAATTTCCGGCACACTGCGGTAATTGGTTTCTATCTTGAAAGTCTTTGCCGCCGGATAGCGGGTAGTGAAGCTGAGGATGTTTTCCATGTCCGCTCCGCGCCAGGAGTAGATGCTCTGGGCATCGTCCCCCACCACCATCAGCTGGCCGTGTTCCCGGGCCAGCATGTCGATGAGGCGGCTCTGGAGGTAATTGGTGTCCTGGTACTCATCCACCAGAATATGCTGGAAGCGGGAACCGTACAGGGCACGCAGGTGCTCCTGTTCCTGAAAAAGCCTCACGACGTTGAGAAGCAGGTCGTCAAAGTCCATGCTGTTGGTTTCCTGCTTGCGGGCTACGTATTGGTCATGCACCTCCAGGATGGCGTCCAGGTGGTTGGAAAGGTAGGGATAGGCGTTTTCCTGCGTTTCCCGGATATTGGCTCCCTCGTTGTCTGCCAGACTGAACAGGGATGAAAGAACTTCCGGCTTGGGGAAGCGGGTGGATTTCTCATCCAGTTTGAGGGATTTGACCACGCTTTTAATCATGGATTTGCGGTCGTCGGAGTCCATGATTGTAAAAGCCGGTGTATATCCCAGGTATTCCGCATGCTGGCGCAGGATGCGGTTGGCAATGGAATGGAACGTGCCGCTCCACAGGCGGGACAAGTCCAGGGGAATCAGGGAACGCACCCGTTCCGTCATTTCCCGCGCTGCCTTATTGGTGAAAGTAAGCAGCAGAATGTTCCATGGGTCCGTACCGTGATCCAGAAGCCAGGCCACGCGATAAGTCAGCGTGCGCGTTTTTCCCGATCCGGCTCCTGCGATGACAAGAGCCGGCCCCGGTTCTGAAGAAACGGCGGCGTACTGTTCTTCATTGAGGGCCGTACGGTAGTCGATCCCGGAGATGGGGGCGACCGGCGCGGCATCCTGCCTGATGACGTATCGGCGAGCCATGGAATATGGTTAATAATTGACAGGCAACAGTAAATAGAGAAGTTGGAAAGGCTTGTCCCTTCTCTGCTCTCTGATGACTCTTTTAAAAGTCCAGGTACATTTCTGCGCGGCGGTTTTCCTTGCGGGCTTCATCCCTTGTTTCTTCGTCTGCCGTGGGGGAGTAGGTTCGGCGCGGCTGAGATTTGCCGAATCCCTTGGTAACGATTCTTTCCGCAGGAACGCCGAACTGGACGAGCTGGGCTTTCACGGCGGCCGCACGGCGTTCGGAGAGCCCCTGGTTGTAGCGTTCGCTCCCCACGTCATCCGTATGGCCGCTGATTTCCAGCTTCTTGCCGCTGTCCATCTTGATAGCTTCCGCTACGATTTGCAGCTGGCGTTCGGAACGCTTGGAAAGGGTATCTTCATTAAAGCCGAAGAACAGGGCCAGGGAATCGCCGCCCTGGGGATTTTTTACAATGGGGATAAAGATGTCGTCTCCGGCCCCCTGCCGTTTCGTATAGGCTTCCAGCATGCTGTCCAAGGAAGCTTCCGCAACCAGCCATTGTCCGTCCGTTTTGGCCACGGTCAGGCCTACATTGCCGGCCTTCCTGCCCTGGGCGTCCTGAAGATGAACGAAAAACCCCGCATTGGTGGGCGCTTCGTAGGCGGTTTTGATGGGAGCGTCCTCCCGGAGCCGGAAAGCCCCCTCCTCAAATAGAATGCACAAACCGGCTACCGTGGCATCCTGCACTTTAGTTCCGTCCACGAACTTCCTCGCCCCGCGGAAATCCGCCTTGGCGACGGCATCCATGAAGGAACTGACGATGCCCATGGGGTCATTCATCGCCATGGGGGCGACTTTGTCCTTGGCCAGATCCTGCTTGCTGGGCAGAGTGAGGGTATCCAGCGTCCACTGTTGCTTGTCATTGCGCTTCATATCCAGGTAGCCGCGCGCGCCGCTGCTGAAATTGAGCGTGTATCTGGCTGTGGGATTGGCCCCCTGGTTGTTCGCGCCGATGCTGGTGATGCCGGGAGAGGAAAGGCGTATATGGCGGGCTTCCATGAGCTCCCGGATGAGGCGGCTCTGGTTCTCCGTCACGGCCTGCTGGATTTCCAGGGATTTCAGGATGTCCTCATCCCGGTCCTGAATGACTTTGGCAATTGCCTGCGCCAGTGTCTGGGGGGAGCTGAGATTGATCAGGGAGGGCGGCGTAGCCGTCTGCCGGCTGATATCTTCCTTGGTAAGCGGGTCGACGGTGGGTTGGGGCGTTACCGTCTGGCGTGCCGGCACTTCCGTTTGCGCCGCCGGTTCAGCGGCGGCGGGTTCCTCTTCCTTATTGTCAAGGAACAGGAAAACCAGGGCCAGGCTGCCTACGACCAGGAAGCTGATGATGAAGGCGGTGATGGTGGATGCGTTTTTCATTGGAAGTGGATGTATGAAGAAGGGTCAGGCGTTCAGTGCTTCCAGCAATTTGGCGTGAATGCCTTCAAAACCGCCGTTGCTCATTACCAGAATAACGTCTCCCGGCTGGGCTTTCTTGCAGACGGCAGAGACGATTTCCTGGGCATGGCCGCCAATCAGAGCGTCCTTGCCCAGTGCGGAAAGGTCGTTGGAAAGTTTGGTGAGGTCCAGGCGTTCCTCCAGAGCCACCTTGTCCGGATGATCCACGGCGGCTACCACAGGGAAATCCGCCGTAGCGAGGGACAACGCCAGTTCATTCTGGAAGATATTTCTGCGTGTGGTGTTGGAGCGCGGTTCGAAAATGGCCCAGATGCGTGATTCCGGATAGCGCTGGCGCAGGCCCAGGATGGCCTGTTTGATGGCTGTTGGATGATGGGCGAAGTCGTCCACTACGGAAATGCCGTTGACCACCCCCTTGACTTCCTGGCGGCGGGCCACGCCTTCAAAGCGGCTCATGGAATCCGCCAGCTGCTTGACGTTCAGTCCCGCAAATTGTGCGGCGGCAATTGCCATGGCGGCGTTGCGGATGTTGAACTCTCCAATCATCGGTACGTAGTACCGGGTTCCTTCCAGTGTGAAATGGCTGCCGTCCGTGGAGGTCTCCACATCCAGGATACGGATGTTGGAAGAGTCGGAAAAGCCCACCGTCTTGACGGGGCACGGGGCCCCCTTAACCACGTCCAGGCAGTTGGGATCGTCCGCGTTGACCAGGGCCAGGCCGTTGCGGGGGATGATTTGGGTCAGCCGACGGAAACTCAATTTGATTTCCTCCAGGGAATTGTAAATATCCGCGTGATCAAATTCAATGTTGTTGATGACCACCAGTTCCGGGAGGTAGTGCAGAAATTTGGAACGCTTGTCGAAAAACGCCGTGTCGTACTCGTCCCCCTCCAGTACGGAAAAATCGGAATCCGTAAAACGGCCCCCGCGTCCGAGATTGCGGGCAATGCCGCCAATCATGAAGCTGGGGTTCAGCCCGGAATCCTCCATCAGCCACGCCAGCATGGATGTGGTGGTGGTTTTTCCGTGGGTGCCTGTTACCACATAGTTGCGCTTGCCGCGCAGGAAGTATTCCTTCATCGTCTCCGGGAGGGAAAGGTAACGCAGGCGCCGTTGGAGCACGGCTTCCACTTCCTCATTGCCGCGGCTCATGGCATTACCGATGACGATGGCGTCCGCATCCGGCGGGATGTTGGAAGCCTTGTAGCCTTCAAACAGGGTGATGCCTTCCTCCTCCAGAAAAGTGGACATGGGGGGATAGACGTTGGCATCGGAACCGGTGACGGTAAAGCCGCGGCGGGCCATGGCGGCGGCTACCGCGCCCATGGCGGTGCCGCAGATGCCGAGAAAGTGGAAATGGCTGTTCATGACGGGGAGAGGAATGGAGCGGGTTTTATTTGGAAAAGGAAGGAGCCGCAATACAGGAATCCGCCAGAGCCCGGTCCCGGCGGCGCACAATGCCGTTGGCGATATCCGTGACCATGCCGGACAGCAGGCGGGTGAGATGGCTGCCGGGCGTGTAATCCGCCGGGGCGATGAAATTCACGCGGTCGGAATTGGAGGCCAGGTTATAGCATTTGCGGAAACTGCGGCCGGTTTCATCCTCCGGATTATATACGGCTACGGCGTGGCCTCCGTTCCGGCGCATGACGGTGAAGCAGGGAACGTCCGTAGGGCCGTCGCCGATGTAAATCATGTTGGCGAAAGGAATGGGGCGCATGTCTTCCGGCATGTGGTCGTTTACGTCCTGGTCGTAATCCAGCATTCCCTTGTTGATGCGGAAAAGGTATTGGGTTTTCGTGGTGTGGGAAATGACTCTCTTGGGAAAATTGATGTAGCCGTTCTCCTCGCTGAATTCGCATCCGAATACGGCCTTGAAATAAGGGCGCAGGGCGGAACCGTCAATCAGGGCTTTCAAACCGGAGGAGATGATATAGTATTCAATGCTGATGCCCAGATCCGTATGAAGGGAGGAGAGGGTCATGGACGGGAACGCGTTAAAAAAGTCCGGCAAACCGGGGTAAAAGGTGAGGCGCTCTCCAAGCTGGGTAAGCCGGGCGTTGCTGACGCGGTCCAGGGAAAGGGCGTCCAGCAGGCTTTTCATGTAAATCAGTTCTCCGTCCCAGCCTTCTCTTTCTCCGGTGGCGTTGCACCTGGTCCAGAATTCCTGCGGAGAAATGCCGAATTCCGGGAAGATGGCCTGATCCTGCATGTAGAAGGGACTCAGGGTCTGGTCATAGTCGAAGACCAGGGCGATCGTATTCTGCGGGGAGGACATGGGAAAGACGGAAAATAAAGTTACATGCGGAACTGGTCGCCCAGATACTGCTTGCGGGCGATGGGGTCGTTGGCGATTTCCTCGGAAGTACCGTGCTTGATCACCTTCCCTTCAAACAAAATGTAGGCGCGGTCCACGATGTGGAGGGTTTCCCGCACATTATGGTCCGTAATCAGGATGGAAAGGCCGTCCGTATCGCGCAGTTCCATAACGATTTTCTGAATGTCTGAAACGGCGATGGGATCCACGCCGCTGAACGGTTCGTCCAGCATCAGCAGTTTGGGGCTGGTAGCCAGGGCGCGGGCGATGGTCAGCCTTCTCTTTTCGCCGCCGGAAAGCTGGATGGCCATGGAGCGGCGCAGCTTGGTGATGCCGAAGCGGTCCATCAGCTCTACGGCGCGGTCCTTTTGCTGGCGGGAAGTCATGTCTTTGCGGGTCTGAAGAATGGCCAGAAGATTATCCTCCACGGAAAGCTTGCGGAAAATAGATTCTTCCTGCGGCAGATAACCCATGCCGCGCCTGGCGCGCAGGTTCATCGGCAATTCCGTAATATCTTCGTCCGCAAAAATCACGCGGCCTTCATCCGGGCGTACGAGACCCGCTACCATGTAAAAGGAAGTGGTTTTTCCAGCGCCGTTCGGTCCCAGCAGGCCCACAATTTCGCCATGGCCTACCTTCAGGCTGACCTGGTCCACAACGGTCCGCGTTTTGTAGGTTTTGCAGATGCCTTCGGCGCTTAGCAAAGGAGAAGAGTGGAACGAACTCACGGTTTGCGGCTGGTTTTCTGGTTTTCCCGGTCGGAAAGTTTTTTGTCTACGTGGCGGAACGTAGTCTTGGTTCCGCGGCTGCCGTACATGTTTCCGTTGGAGTACACCCGAATGAAAGCATCCTTGTTCGGATTTTTCACGATGACGTCCGGAGTGACGATGACCGGGGCACCCGTCAGGATGATTTCTCCGGTTTTGGCGTTGTAGGTGATTTTTTCAGCCTGGGCGTTGTTTGTTTCTCCCTGTTTGTTGGTGTAACTGGCTTTCACATTTCCGGAAGCCGCAACCGTTTTAATGGAATTGTAGTCGAAATTGCCTCCGTTGGGGAGAGCCACTTGAGTCTGATTTTCCTCTTTCCCCTTTTCCTTCTTGATGTCGGAGGGTTTTTTGTCGCCCGGTTTCTTCGGCACGAATTCCGCATAAATTTTCAGATGATCCGCACAATCCATGGAAAGGCCGGGGTTGCGCACCCGGACATTTTTCATGAATACCAGAACGCCTTCTTCCATATCGAAGTACAAGTCTCCGTCACAATCTACGGTGTACAGGTCTTTTGGGGAATTGGCCTGCAGGAAGCCTTCCTCCGGGCCGGATGCTGCGGAAGAGGGAGTAGTTTCCGCAGCCGGGGCGGGGGTATTTCCGGCAACCTGGTGCTGCTGGCGGAATTCCTGAATCCGCCCGTCCACGGTTTTTTCCTGCGCGCTGTATGTTTGAATCGCTTTTTCCCCGTCTTCCTTCAAGCCTGCGGTCGGAACAGGGGCCAGTTCCCGTTCCCTCCGGGCTGTCTCTTCCGCCGTCAGGGGGCGTACAATATGGGAAGGCGGGGTGAGGGGTTGTTCCAGGCGGGGATCCAGTTCCCTGGGCAGGGGCTGGACAATGTGGGAGGGAACGCCGTTGGCGCCGCTGCAGGCAAGGCTTCCGGCCAGGGCCAGCAGCAGGGAGGAAAGTTTTTTCATAAAAAGGAATGGTTACTTGTTGCGTTGAGCCATGCGGATGGTGGTTTGAACGGGACCCAGAATGATGCCCCTCTTGATATTGGTGTCCAGGTAAAGGCCGGTCCCTTTGGCGGAAAGATTCTCTTCCCTGAGGGTGGTTTCCGTATGGGAGACGGCCAGTTTTTTATCCAGAAAATAAGAGGCGGCCTGCGTGAAAAGGTGGGAGGTCTGGTTGTTTTTTCCGTACAAGTACACGTTCAGGATATTCGCGGCAATTTCCTGCGGGGCGGCCACGGTCACGCTTGAAGCCGTCAGCAGCATGGAAAGGCGCGGCCCTTCATATCGTGACAGGCTGACTTTTGGGAGCACCTGGCCTACGGGCAGAAGCTCCAGCATAGGTAATTTTTTATCTACGCCGGCAAAAGGCGTGGCTGCGGGCAGGCTGGTGTCCGCTTGCGCCTCCGTGCCGTACAGGGCGGCCGTCAAAAAGCATGTGGACAATAATTTCATCATGACTGAACCGCCTGGTGGATGGACTGAAGGCGTTTCAGCACTCCTTCAAGCAGGTGGAGAGGAATTTGGTTGGGGCCGTCGGAAAGCGCTTTGGACGGGTCTTTGTGCACCTCCATGAACACGCCGTCAATGCTGCCCGTCGCCATGGCGGCGGATGCCAGCACGGGGGCCAGCTCGCTGTCTCCCCCCGTGGTTCCTCCCAATCCCCCGGGTTTCTGAACTGCGTGAGTGGCGTCGAATACGACGGGAAAACCTTCCTGCTTCATCCAGTACAGGGAGCGCATGTCCACCACCAGATTGTTATAACCAAAGGTGGTGCCGCGTTCACACATCATGAATTCGTCACAGCCGAAGGCGCGCATTTTTTCCCCGATGTTCACGGTATCCCACGGAGCCAGGAACTGCCCTTTTTTGATATTCACGGGCCGGCCGCTCTTGGCGCAGGCTTCCAGAAGATCCGTCTGGCGGCACAAAAAAGCGGGAACTTGGAGCAGATCCACGTATTCGGCGGCAATTTCCGCTTCCTGGGCCGTATGCACATCCGTAACGACGGGCAATTTCAGCTCCCTGCCGATTTCCGACAGAATGCGGCAGCCTTCCCGCACGCCGGGGCCGCGAAAAGAGGTGACGGAAGTGCGGTTCGCCTTGTCGTAGGAAGCTTTGAAAATCAGCGGGACATCCAGGTTTTCCGCGATGGCCTTGATGGAGCGGGCCATCTCCCATACAAAGGATTCGCATTCCAGAGAGCAGGGGCCCAGAAGGTAGAACGGCCGCGGGCCGCCGATTTCAACGGATTGAATGTAAAACGACATAAAACAAAACCTGTATGTCCTTGTATCATGACGGTTTCAGGCCTTTCGGTCAAGCCGCTATCCTGCCTCCGCGCGGAGATTCGGAGGCGAAGGTTTATTTTTCCGGAAGTATCTTTTTATATTCGATATAATGATTTTGTTATAAATATGGTAAATATTTTTTAGATAGGTGCGTGTAAATGGAGGGGAGCATGGATTGGAAAAAAGCGTATGGAGTTGCCGCCCTCCGGACTTTTTGTTACAAACGGCCATCATGCGTTACTTCCGCATGAATAAATGACAGGATGTTCCGAACGCCGTTCCCCCGCAGTGGTCTTACCGAAATGCCCAGGAAGATTTACAAACTCTTTATTTCCTATGATGAAGCAGGGGCTGAATTGCGGCAGCATGTGGCGGAGCAGTTTCAATATTCAAGCGATTGTGTCTGGCAGGCGTCTTTCCGCGGCCTGACGGCGGCGGATTTGCCTCCGGGCGATGGTGTAGTCTGGGTTTACCCTGTCTTCATGCAGAGCGGCGTGACGGTGACGGAGACATTGCCGGAATTGCTTCGTGCGCTGTATGCCGGGAGCGGGCAGCATCCGGAACTTGTTTTTAAACCCGTATGGGGAGCGGGATGCGGCGGTGTTGGTTTTAGGGCCGCTGCCGCCTTGCAAAAGGAATTGGAGGGGGAGGCTTCCCTGCTGGTGGTAGCCCACGGGGTAACGGGAAGGGGGGCTGCCCCTGAGCCGGCGCAATTCCTCCAGCAGTTGAAATTCCGGCTTCCGGAAGGAACGGATATGGCGCTTGCATACTTTGGCGCATTTCCTTCTGTGGAAAAGGTATTACCCGGATTAAAGGGGCAAAAGGTGGTAGTGCTGCCGTTCCTGATTGGAAAAGGGAAGCATATGCGGGAGGACATGCCCTCTCCGGAACTGGCCGCACGGCATGGGAAAACGTTAAAAATCCTCCCTCCGTTCGGTGCGTTTTATTTGCAAGCGGAACGGGAATACTGGAAAACGGGCATGGGAGAGTCTGCTGGGAACGGTTTTGACGGGCCTGCGCGGTAAGATATTTTGCTGAAATGGCAAAGTTCTCCATGAGCTTGCTTGCGACAAGGTTCCGCGAACGGCGGAATAGTTTCGTAAATCAATGATTTATGCTTTGACAAGAGAGGGGGCGGGAAGTATATTGCCCGTCCCTCGCGTGATTCGGCGCAACTAAACAACGGGGATCGGAGGGGTAAAAAGCGTCGAAGTCCCCAAAAACTGCTTTTCCTGCCGCAAGGAAAGCCACCTACATACATATATGATTAATGATCTGATTAACCAGATGGTTGAAGCCGGTGTTCATTTGGGCCACCAAACCCGCAAATGGCACCCCAGCATGAAAAAGTACCTTCTCAAGGACAAGGCCGGTATCCATATCATCAACCTTGAGGAAACGGAAAAATGCCTGGACAAGGCCTGCTCCTTCCTGGCTGATCTGGCCCGCCGCAATAAGAAAATCCTCTTCGTCGGCTGCAAGCGCCAGGCTCAGGAAGCCGTCCGCGAAGCTGCGGAAGCCACTGGTCAGTACTATGTCAACCACCGCTGGCTGGGCGGCATGCTCACCAACATGAGCACAATCCGCAAGAGCATTGAACGCCTTGTCTATCTGGAAGGGATTGAAAAGAGCCCGGAATTCAAGAGCATGTCCAAGAAGGAACTGGCCGCTCTGGACCGCGAACGCCAGAAGCTGGAACGCAACCTTCAGGGCATCCGCAACATGGGCGGCGCTCCGGACGCCATGGTGGCCATCGGCGCCGACCATGAAGACATCGCCATCCGCGAGGCCCACCGCCTGAACATTCCCGTCTGCGTTCTGGTTGATACCAACGCCGACCCGAAGGAAATCGACTTCCCGATTCCCGGCAACGACGACGCCGTCCGTTCCATCCGCCTGATTCTTGACTGCATTGTCAAGGCCATCAACGAAGGCAAGGGCGCATCCGCCGAAGCCTAAACCAACCATTTAGAAAGAACAGAAACACTATGGCAGAAATTACTGCAGCTCTCGTCAAGGCTCTCCGTGACAAAACGGACGCCGGCATGATGGATTGCAAGAAAGCCCTCAACGAATGCAACGGCGACATGGATGCTGCCGTAAAGTATCTTCGTGAGAAGGGAATTGCCAAGGCTGCGGCCAAGGCCGACCGTGACGCCAAGGAAGGCGTGATCCGCGCCGCTGTGGCTCCCTGCGGCTGCTCCGGCATCATCCTTGAACTCAACTGTGAAACGGACTTCTGCGCCAAGGGGGACAAGTTCCAGGGGCTGGTGAATGACGTTGCCAACGCTCTCATGGATTCCAAGGCCTCCACGCTGAAGGAGGCTCTCCAGGTCCCCATGGCGGAAGGCTCCACGGAAGAATATATCAAGGCCATGTGCAGCTCCATTGGCGAAAACATGGCTCTGCGCAAATTCGCCCGCCTGACGGCGGACGGCATCGGCGCCGTGGTCTCTTACATCCACATGGGCGGCAAAGTGGGCGTTCTGCTGTCCATCAAGGCCGGCAAGGAAGAAACCGTCAAGTCTGATGCGTTCAAAGCCCTCGCCAAGGATTTGACCTTGCACATCGCCGCCGCCGCTCCCAAGAGCGTCAGCTCCGATAGCCTGGATCCCGCCTTCGTGGCCGAGGAACAGGAAATCGCCAAGCAGCAGCTCATTCAGGAAGGCAAGCCCGAACACCTGCTGGAAAAGATTCTTCCCGGCAAGCTGAAGGCTCTGTACGCCCAGTCCTGCCTGCTGAACCAGGTATTTGTGAAGGACCCTGCCGGAAAGATGACGGTGGAGGCCCTCCTCAACCAGGCCGGCAAGGAACTCGGCGACGATATCTCCGTCGCCTCCTTCGTCCGCTACCAGCTCGGTGCGTAAGCTCTGAGTCAGAGTATCTCTGGAACCGTTCCCTTTGCGGGGAACGGTTCTTTTGTTTGATATGGCTCCATGGGGGATTTATCCATGAATTTGATTCAGGGAGAATCCGGAAATCCGGATAGGGGATCATCAAAATATGCGGGATAGAAAAGCTCCGGCCCTGCTGCTGGTTGCGGCCTTCATCCTGGCAGCCGTTTTTGGAGCGCTTTTGGGCTGGAGCATGTTTTTTCCTTGTGTGCGATCCCTGATATTTCCTGGCGGTATTGTGGTTCTTCAAAAAGGCCAATGGACGGTGGAAATGGGGGAACAGCCTCTTTTGCTGTTATCAGCCTCGTGTGTGATGATGAACTCTTCTGGCTCCGGGTGGCTCCGGAAGACATGCGAAATGCCCAGCCGGGGCTGGCGTTCATTGCCGGTTCTGGTTTTTTTGTGGGGGGAACGGCATGGGAGGTCGCATGGATGTCCTGATATTGGAGGAACTGGCGCGGCTGGGGTCTTGTCTTGCATCGGAAGGCTTGTTAGGGTGGCGGCATGGCTTTTCTGGAACTGGATCATGTGAGCGTTGTCTTTCCTGCGGTGCAGGGGCTGCTCTCTGCCCGCAAATCTGCCCCCGTAGTGGCGGTGGACGGGGTGTCGCTGTCCGTGGAAAAGGGAGAAATCCTGGGGCTGGTGGGTGAATCCGGTTGCGGCAAATCCACGCTGTCTCGCACGGTGATGCTGCTCCAGAAGCCTACGGAGGGCCGCATTTTTCTGGAAGGGAAAGAGTTGACGGCTCTTTCCGCATCCGAAGTCAGGAAGCGTCGTCCGGATTTCCAGATGGTTTTCCAGGACCCTTATGCTTCCCTGAACCCCCGTTTTACGGTATATGCAACATTAAAGGAGGCGTTGCAGAGCCGCCGTAAAAGAACTTTTGCCCAGACGAGGGATGATGTGGCGGAACTGATGGAAAAGGTAGGGCTGAGCCCCTCCCTGATGCGCAAGTATCCCCATGAATTTTCCGGAGGCCAGCGCCAGCGCGTCGCCATTGCGCGCGCATTGGCGCCGGAACCCAGGCTGGTTATCGCGGATGAACCCGTTTCCGCGCTGGACGTTTCCATCCAGTCCCAGATTCTGAACCTTCTTATTGCCCTGGCCCGCGACTTGAGCCTGACCATGATATTCATTTCCCATGATTTGTCCGTGGTCCATTACATCGCGGACCGCATTGCCGTGATGCGCAAAGGCCGCATTGTGGAATACGGGGAGGCGGACAAAGTATTTTCTTCCCCTTCCCACGAATACACGCAGGCGCTTCTCGCCGCCGTACCGCGTCTGTAAATGGGGATGGCCGGGCGTCAGTTTGGACGAATACGGGAAAGTTCCGTTTCCCGCGGAGTTATCCGCACAGGTTTAAAAGGGACGGTTTTCCGGAAGACCCTCCCTGAATTTTCAGCGGAACGCGGCTCCCGGCAGTTTGGTTTTCCCGTGCCTTGCAAAGACGATGAATGGATTTGTTTCCAGCGGGGCATCGTGTCCACTTCCTCCGCATTGTTGACGGCATGATCTTCTCTTTGAGGTATCCGGCATGCTGTTCATGCTTTTTCCTTCATCTTCTTTTTGAAAAAGGAGAAGTAAATCCGGCGCGTTATGAAAAAAGGGGGAGTCGCAAAATGGCTTGCATCATGGGCTGCCCGGCAGCACATAATAATGCCGCCCTGCGGGAACTGCCGGAACAGCAGGATATGGAGATTGTGGGAAGGAAAAACGTCGTTGTTTTTTTCATACTGCCGTCCGGCTGGTATTTCTCTGTGATACGCCAGATGGCTTCTGCCTGTTTTCTGACGGGGAGGCGGCAAGGAAAGGGCTGTTATTCCTGAACGGAATATCCGGCGGCTTCCTGCATTTCCCGGATGCATTCCTCCATCAGAGCGGCGTCTATCTCATGGACGTCTTTTCCCCGGCCTATTCCGGTAAGCATAAGTACCGTCAGGTGGCCGCCGAGGTGTTCGCGGAAGGCCTCCAGACCTTTCAGCACTTCGCAGGCGCCGTTTTCTGTCCTGCGGGAAAGCAGGGGGTGGAATACGGGCAGTCCCAGGGTTTTCAGCACGGAGATGATTCTTTCCGCCTCCGCGGCAGGCAGCCATCCTTTCCGGACGGAATAAAGGATGTCCAGGCACATGCCCACGGAAACGGCCTCCGCGTGCCCCAGTGTGTAGCCGGACATGGTTTCCATGTAATGGGCGGCCCAATGTCCGAAGTCCAGGGGGCGGCTGGAACCCAGTTCAAAGGCGTCTCCTCCGCATGCAATGTGCGAGGCGTGCAGCAGAGCGGAATGCTCCACGGCATATTCCAGAGCATCCCGTTCGCATACAGTCAGCGCAGAGGCGTTCGTTTCCAGCCAGTTGAAGAAAGAGGCGTCTTTCACCACCGCCACTTTCACTACTTCCGCCAGCCCGGCTTTTTTCAGGGGGAGGGGCTGGGAATGGAGGAACAGGAAGTCGTCAAGCGTGGCCCACGCAACGGCGAAGGTGCCCAGATAGTTTTTCCGGCCCATGAAATTGATCCCGTTTTTGACACCTACTCCGGAGTCTGCCTGGGAAAGGGTGGTGGTGGGGATGCGCAACAGCCGGATGCCGCGATGGGCGGTGGCGGCGGCAAAGCCTGCTACGTCAAGAAACGCTCCGCCGCCCACGGCTATGATATAGGAATGGCGGTCAATGCCTGCTTCCACAATGTGGCGCAGGGCCGTTTCCCATGCGGAAAAACCTGTTTTAGCTTCCTCTCCGCCCGGAACGGAACGGCAGCCGGCATAGGCCAGCACCCCGGCATTTTTTCCAAAATAGCGGTCAATGTCTGACGGAAGCTGCGGATAAAACTGTTCCAGCCCTTTTTCCAGGAGAACGAGAACGCGGCTTCCGGGCCTCTGTTCCATCAGGCTGGCCAGAGCATCGTTTTCCGGGCGGAAGGCTCCATGGGTAAAGCCTGTCCTGTAGGGAAAATCAAGCCGGATATTCAGCGTGTGAAGAGACATGCCAGGAGGGCTGCAAGTGAACATGGCTCGCGGATTCCTAGTCCCTGCGGAGCACGGGAACGGCCCTCATCTGGATGAAGCGGTCCGCTTTGGCAGCTTCCTTCCGGGACATGTACATGGTGTACGGCTGCTGGGTCACTTCGATGCGGTGCGTGCCGCCGGGAGCGGGAAGGTCCAGAAGCTGGTTGAGGTGCTTGAAGCTTTTCACCTGCACGCCGTTGACTTTTTCCACAATGGAGGGGCTCATCTGGGCGTATCCCAGTGTAGCCTGGGTGGGCAGGGCCATCAGGAAGACCACGATTTCATCCACGCCTTTTTTCCGTATGTCCTCTTTCTTTTGAGTGGCTTCCACCAGGTTGAGGGGGGGGCGGTTCTTGCTGAGCTTGTTGATTTCTCCCATCAGGGCTCCCGTCAGCGGGACAAATACCAGACCTCCGTAAATGCGGTAGGGCGGATTGGAGATGAAGGGGGCCGGATTGACCAGGTCGCCTTCAAGGGCGCTCCTGTCCAGTTTGACGTCCAGCGTCATGGGCTGGCTGGAGCCGTCCTTTCCCTTGCGGCGGATGCCCAGCGTAATGGTATCCCCCGGCTTGGCGGAGTCTCGGAACAGAAAGTTGGCGGAAACGGGGCCCAGGGCGGGATCCTTAATTAAACCTTTGCTGTCCAGAGGGATGCCGTTGACGCTTTCCACCACGTCTCCGGGACGTACTCCGGCTTTGTAGAAGGAGCCGTAAACAGGCAGTTTCACCACGTAAAAGCCGCCGCCAGTTTCAGGCAGGCCCAGGAATTTGCGGAAGACGGGGTCGGTCAGTTCCGTGACCTGGGTGCCGTCCGCCGGGAAACCGGTGTAATTGCCGGCCCGGGCCTGTTCCAGGAACCGGGAAATCATGGTATGGGTTACGGCCAGCACTTTCTGTGCGGAGGGATCGCAGCTGGCGCTGAGGCCCACAAGTTCATTGCCCCTCATGACGGGGTTGCCTGCGCCGCCTTTCAGGGGAGTGACGGAGGATTTGACGTTATACAGGACGAACGGTTCCCCGTTCGTGAACGGGCAGGCGCTTTCCGTCGCCAGAAGGGTTCCGGAGGTAGTGATGGGAAGGCCGTCGCCATTGAATTGCCAGAAGGTTACCTTGTCGCCCAGGCGGGGAGCCTTCCCCAGCGCAACGGGGACCAGTTTGTCCAGAAAAGCGGCATCTTTTCCGTTTTTCAGGCGCAGAAGGGCAAGATTGGCTTCCGGGTCAAAGGCGGTTACGGTCACGGGAACCGTCTGGGAGCCGTCCGCGGAGGTCACTTCCACGAAGCTGGCGGAATAAACGATGTTGGCTGCCGTCAGGATATTGCCGTCTCCCAGATAAATGCCGAAGCCCTGGCTGTACGCCGGGTTTTCCTTGCTCCACGGCTGAATCATGGCATAGCCCTGATTGGTGGCGTTAATGCCGACCATGGAGCCGGTGGGGGAGGAAAGCGGGGCCGGCGCGGGCGTTTCCTCCACCTGTTCCGCAGGCGTTTCCGTCTGTTGTTCAGGCTGGGGTTCGGGAGCGGTTCGTCCGGCTTCGCGCGGCTGGCAGCCGCCGAGCAACATCAGGGAACCGAGGAAAAAAGTGGAAAGAATTTTCATGGCGGTTAACGGGCGGGAGTGGTGTTGCGGCCAGGCTGGCGGCCGGGAATGGCGCTGTCCAGGCGGGCGTTTTTCGGGATATTGTAGGTTTTGGAGATACGCTTGTTGGCCGTCTCCATGGCCTTGCCTTCAAAGACGAGGGGGCGCTCTCCGTTTTTCAGTTCGATGACGACGTATTCCGGCATGTTCTCCGGGTAAAGGAGTTCGTAGGCGTGGGTAAGGCCTTTAACCTTTACACCGTTGATTTTTTCCACAATGGAATTGGAAATGGAGCCGGACAGACGCGCGTTTACCTCATCATCCAGCACTTTGGTGATGATGACCATGTCTTCATGGTCCACACAGCCGCCGTCTTCCTGGTAATTCCGGATGTCCAGTGCAACGTCCAGCATGGAGATGTCCGCCGCCGCGAGCACGTTGCGCTGGATGGGCTGGAACACCAGGCCTCCAAAGACGACGTAGCGGGGCATTTTATCGTATTCCGCCATCAGAAGGTCTCTGGAGGGGGATGGCTTCATCACCATTTCCACCTTCATGGGCTTGCCGTCGCGAATGATATCCAGCGGGAGCCGGTCGTCTTTAAAACAGCGCTCAATGAGTTCTTTCATGCTGATTTTCTGGCCGTCCAGTTCAATCATGGCGGAACTGTCCACATCATAGCCGTCCACTTTCATCAGCAGGTCCCCGTTGCGGAGCACGCCGTCGGCGGAGGACCCCTTGAGCACCTTGCCGATCAGGACGCCTTTTTCGTCGTCCGGCAGGCCGAACGCCTTGCGCATGGCCGGGTTCAGGATGGGCGCAGCCTGAATGCCCATGTCCACGTAACCGTCATAGACACCGTCCTTGATGTCTTCCAGAAAGTGGCGGATGACGGGGGTTGGAATCACGTACCCCGTGTTATTGGCGTTGTTCAGGCCCTGGAATGCCACGCCGATGACTTTATTCCCCATCAGGACGGGGCCACCGCTGTTGCCCGGGTTAATGGCGGCGTCCACCTGGATGGTCAGGTGTTCCGTGTTGCGGGGGTGGGCGTACGTGGTGAAATCAATGCGGGAGACCACGCCGCGCGTGACGGAAAGCCTGTTGCCGCCGATGGGGTAGCCGATCACCCTTACTTCGTCTTCCAGATGAGGCAGGTTTTTGCTGAATTCAAAAGGCCGTATTCCTTTGAAGGGCCTGGGATCGTCCGCCTCCAGCAGAGCAAGATCCGCGTCATGGGCGATGAATTTGACCCTGGCGGGAATTTTACGGGAATCTCCGTACATGGAGATATAAATGCGTTCCGCGTTGCTGACTACATGGGCGTTCGTCATGAAGGCGTTTTCCCCGATCAGAAAGCCGGTGCCGATGCCTCCCTGGTAGCGGCCGGTATTCCACGGAGTAGCGTAATCCGGAGTCAGGGAATCCATCTCAATTTTCACGACGCCCTTGTACTGATCATTGATGGAAACGACAGGGCCGGACATGACCTTATCTACCCCGAAGTCCGAAATGGAAACAGCCGGCTCATCCGCGTGGGAAAGAGCGGCACCGGCCAGGACTGCGCACAGCCCTTGAAAACAGGTGTGGGAATGTATCATACGCAAAGATGAAGATTGTGTTGCCAGGGAAGGTTTTGTTGTTACAGGTTGCTTTTGCGGCTTTGTGTTGCCAGGCTTTCCTGGAAGGAATTGACTTCCTCCAGCAGGGATGAGAAACGTTCCGCTATTTCGCCGTCCATCTGGTAGCCGCGGCTGTCCAGCGCAGCTACCGTCTGGCGCGTTTGTTCCACGCACAGGGCCATGCGGGCGGCCATGGTGCAGTAGTCCGCCGCGTCTTCCTTCTCCTGAAGGAGGCAGGAAAGAATGCGCGGGGTGATGTAGCGGATGCAGTAAAAAATCTGGTTCAGGGGTTCCGGCGGCCCCGTCCTGTTCCTCTGGGCTTTGTTGATTTCCCGGCTGAACCGGTGCTGGCACAGATCCGTCAGCTCCATCACCTGCTGGAAGAGGGGATGAAACATGCAGGACTGCACTTCCCGGGCCTCCTGTTCGTTGAGAATGTCAAACAGGCTGAGCATGCCGGTGCTTTTGCAGGAACAGGGCGTCCCCGTTTCTTCCGACTGGGCGATGTTGTCCAGCACTTCATCCCAGCCCATGACAAAGGCCACACGGATGTCTCCGCTGGGGTTCAGCCTGTATTTCTGGAATACCTCCTGGTAGGCGATGGCGATGGCTTCCGCCTCCCGCAGGCGTTTGTCCCAGTGGTGGTCGGGCAGGCTTCCGTCCTCCTGGTGGTTGGAATAGGCCCTGGACCATTCCTTTACCTGGGTCCGCAGCATCTGCTGGTTCGCCATGATCTGGGCCTGCTCTTCGCAGGAATCCATAATCCATTCGGGGAGGGAGACTTTGATGGAGAAGACCGTACTTTCCAGCAGCACCATGTCATGGTGGCTGGTGAACCATTCCAGGTACAGGGCGTTTTCCATGGTTTTCCTGCCTTTGACAGGCATGCGGCGGCTGGCCGTCATGTCTCCCGCCACTCCCTGGATATGTTCCGGGATCTGGGTAAGTTCCGCGGGAAGGGTCTGGGGAGAGGGATTCCTGAAATCAACCACGCAACCGGCCAGATCCTGGAGGCAGTTCCCCTGCAGGGTGATATTTACCGGATGGGGCATCCCCATGAGCTGCAGCGTAAGGCGGACGGTTCCGCGTTCACGGTTGTCCAGCGTGCCGTAGTGGACGTAGTCTGTAATTCTGAAAATCATATGGGGAAGGGGGATAGAAGGGGAGGAAAGAGGTGAATGCTGAATCAGCAGGAGGCTGCGACCTGGGGCAGTTCCTTGTTTTTCTTTTCTACGGCGTCCATGTTGACAAGCAGTTCCGCAATGGAATCCCAGCGGCCCCGGGTCAGGGCTTCGCGGGCTTCCGCCGGCATCCGGATGGGGAAGGAGCCTTCCTTCCAGGAAGCTGTCATGTTCAGGAGGTCAATCGTCACTTCCGTTTCCGGGTGATTGGAAATGTGCCGGGCCAGAGCGGCAATGTCGGCGGCAGACGCGCACACGCAGGGCAAACCGATACCGGTGCTGTTGCCGAAAAAGATTTCCGCGAAAGATTCCGCAATGACGGCTTTGATGCCGGAGCGCCTGATCGTCTGCGGGGCATGCTCACGGGAGGAACCGCAGCCGAAGTTGGAGCCGCCCAAAATGATGGAAGCCCCTTTGAAGCGGGGATCGTCCACCGGGTGGGATTTGGATTGTCCGTTTTCGTCGAAGCGTTCGTCCCAGAACATGACTCCCGCCAGTTCGTCAAACGTGATGCATTTAAGGAAGCGGGCAGGGATGATGCGGTCCGTGTCCATGTCCGGTCCAGGAACGGGAACGCAGGTGCCGGTGATGGAGGTGAATTGGGTCAGAGACATAAAGGAAAAAATTGGAAAGTTAATTCAGGGAGAACACTTCGCGGGCATCGGAGACTTTCCCGGTCAGAGCAGCGGCGGCCACCATGGCCGGGCTCATCAGCAGGGTGCGCCCGGTGGGGCTTCCCTGCCGGCCCTTGAAGTTCCGGTTGGAGGAACTGGCGCAGAGCTGGTCACCCTGGAGCTTGTCCGGATTCATGGCCAGGCACATGGAGCAACCCGCCAGGCGCCATTCAAAGCCGGCTTCACGGAAAATGTCCGCGATGCCTTCCTCTTCACACTGCCGGGCAGTCATCTGGGAGCCGGGAACGGCCAGAGCCCTGATGCCGGGGGCCACATGGCGACCCTTGATGAGGGCGGCCACTTCCCGGAAATCTGAAATGCGCCCATTGGTGCAGGAACCTACGAAGCACACTTGAACCGGCAGCCCCTTAAGAGGCATGTCCGCGGGGAATTTCATGTATTCCAGCGCTTCATTGATCATCTTCCGTTCATCGTCGTTCGCTGCGTCGGATGGGTTGGGCGTGCTGCCGCTGATGCCCGTATTCTGGTCCGGAGAAATGCCCCATGTCAATGTAGGCTCAATGGAAGCTCCGTCAATTTCCACGATTTCATCATATTCCGCATCTGCGTCGGAAGCAAAGCCCAGCCAGCGTTCCACGGCCTTGTCCCAGTCCGCGCCGGTGGGGGCGAACAGGCGTCCTTTGATGTATTCCACCGTGGTCCGGTCAGGGTTCACGTAACCGCAGCGCGCCGCGCCTTCAATGGACATGTTGCAGAGGGTCATGCGTTCGTCCATACTCATGGCGTCAATGACTTCGCCTCCGTATTCGTAGGCGAAGCCCAGGCCGCCCTTGGCTCCCAGAAGGCCGATGATGTGCAGGGCTACATCCTTGGCGCGCACGCCAGGGGCCAGCTTTCCGTTCACATTGATGCGGCGCACCTTGAGCGGGCTGAGGGCCAGGGTCTGCGTAGCCAGCACATCGCGCACCTGCGTGGTGCCGATGCCCATGGCAATGGCACCGAAGGCTCCGTGGGTGGCCGTATGGGAGTCTCCGCATACGATAGTCATGCCCGGCTGAGTGATGCCGAGTTCCGGCCCTACCATATGCACGATGCCCTGGAGCCCGGTAGGGAGGTCGAAAAAGCGGATGCCGTTTTCAGCGCAGTTCCGGCGCAGTTCCCTGATCATGGCGTCAGCCGTGGCGTCCGCGAACGGTTCCGCCTGGTTGTCTGTGGGAATGATGTGGTCCACAGTGGCAAAGGTGCGTTCCGGGTGGCGCACAGTCAGGCCCAGGTCCCGGACCATTCCGAAAGCCTGCGGAGAGGTGACTTCATGCAGCAGGTGCGTAGCGATGAACATTTGCGTTCTCCCATCCGGCAGGATGCCGACGGTATGAGCGTCCCAGATTTTTTGGAAAAGCGTTTTCCCCATAACTGATATAAGCATCCGTCCGTTCGGGAACCGCGTCAAGATGCAAGGACGTATTGCTGACACGGTCTGTGTCTTACATAAGGCGTTTTTTTGAACATTTCCTCTGCATTCATGGTCTGAATGGGCCTCTTTCCAGCCTTTGGGGCCTTTCCGCCTTCAAGGAAAGGATGGTTTTCATGCCCTCCGCACGTTCCGAATCCTTTTAAGACCGGTTAAATTTTTCTTCCCATAGTGCTGCAAAAACGTCTCCGAAACATTTCAACAGGTTTCCTTCCGGCAGGAGGGAGGACATTTCATCCTCCAGGCAGGTCATTTGCACGCCCTGGATGCCGCAGGGGGTAATAGCAAGGAAGGGAGGCAGGGATTTCCGGGTTATATTGAGGGCGAAGCCGTGCATGGCGATCCACTTTTTCACCCCGACGCCGATGGAGGCTATTTTACGGTTTTCCACCCAGACCCCTACCAGCCCTTCCCGGATGCGGGCCTGCACGCCGAACCGGGCACAGGTTTCAATCAGGGTGTTTTCCAGGGTGGTGACGTAACGGTGCAGATCCCTGCCGCAGCGGTTCAGGTCCGTAATGGGGTATCCGACCAGCTGGCCGGGGCCGTGGTAGGTGGCCTGGCCGCCGCGGTTTATTTCATGAACGGGAAAGGGAAGTACGGAACCGGGGTGCAGGCTGGCGTGGTTCCGTGTACGCCCGATGGTATAAACTCCGGCATGTTCCAGCAGCAACAGTTCGTTTTCCCTGTCCGGGTCTTCCTGATGGGCCCGGACCAGTTGTTCCTGGAGCCTCAAGGTTTCCTGATAATCTGCCAGGCCGGGAATGCGGATGATGTTCATGCTGCTGAAGGGAGGCCCCGGGACAGTTAGGGAACTCAGCGCGTTCTGCGCACTTGCTGGCCCAGGGCGGTGCGGTACTGATGTACGGCGGCGGCCAGGGAAGAGGCCATGAAATTCTGATAACGCTCCGTGGCGATGAGCAGGGCCTCCTGCGGGTTGGACATGAACCCGCCTTCCACCAAAATGGCGGGATGCTTGATGGTGCACAGCACGGAATAGCGCGCGCGCTTGATGCCGCGGTCAACCATGGAAATGCCCTCCTTGATGGCAAGCGGTCCTTTCAGCATGTGCCCCTGGACGGCTGTAGCCAGGGCAATGTTCATGCTGTCCTGGGCGTTGCCCTGCAGGGCGTCGTGGCGGATATTGCGGGACATGGAGGAGGAAGTGCCCGCGGGCGCCAGCGTGAAGGTTTCCACCCCGCGGGCAGAAGAGCCTCCGTCATTGAAGTGGATGCTGATGAAGATGGCATTATTGTGCCTGTTGGCAATGCGGACGCGGTCCTGAAGGGCAATGAAGTTGTCCGTGTCACGGGTCATGACCACCTGGTAGCCCATGGCCTTAAGGCGGTCGCGCAGCTTTTTGCCCACAGAAAGGTTGATGTCCGCTTCCCTGCTGATGCGGTTGCGCGTGCCGCTGTCATGGCCGCCGTGGCCGGGATCAATGACTACTGTGTTGAAACTGCGGCGGTTGGCGATGTAAGTGGGGCGCAGAACCGGGTCAATGATTTTGTGCAGGTCCATATTGGAAACCATCAGCCCCTTGGAGGGATGGTCAGCCACAGGATAGGATAGCACGAACTTCATGTTGTTCATGAACATCTCCTGGCTGCGCGCCTGGATACGGATTTGAATCTTTTCCGGCACCTCGTAAACTTTCTGCCGCCCTTCCGTGCGTTCCCTGGTCAGTTTGTAATGGGTGCGCACTTCGGACATCGGAATATACTGCACTCCATTAATGATTTCCGGATTCCATCCGAAGGCCGTGGACAACGTCAGCAGAAACATGCCCACAATGCCGAGCACGGCTGCAAATGATGTGCGAGAGGTCGGATACATAGGACGATATCGCATCCAGACTAACGGATTTTTCATGACGCACAAGGGAAAAGTTTCCGTGAAAGATTCTTTTGCGCTTCTGTTTCCGGAGAGAAAAAAGCGGCTCCCGGGAAGGGGAGCCGCCCTGAAATGGCAGTGAAGGAACGGGATCAGGCGGGATTATTTGGCGGTCTTCTCGTCCATTTTGGCCTTGACCTGTTCTTCAATTTCCGCGTACAGCTCCGGGTTGGATTTGAGAGCTTCCTTGGCGGCGTCGCGGCCCTGGGCGATCTGGCTGCCGTTATAGCTGATCCAGGAGCCGCGCTTCTGGATGATATCATATTCCGTTGCCAGATCCAGCAGGCTGCCTACGGAGGAGATGCCTTCATTGTACATGATGTCGAATTCGCATTCCGTGAAGGGAGGAGCCACTTTGTTTTTGACTACCTTGATTTTGGTGCGGTTCCCGGCTATGACGCCGTCGCTGCCCTTGATCTGGCCGATGCGGCGGATGTCCACACGTACGGAGGCGTAGAATTTCAGGGCGCGGCCGCCGGGAGTGGTTTCCGGATTGCCGAACATGACGCCGATTTTTTCACGGATCTGGTTGGTGAAGATACAGACGGTACGGGCCTTGGAAATGAAGCTGGTGAGCTTGCGGAGGGCGGCGGACATCAAACGGGCCTGGGCTCCTACCGTGGAATCCCCGATTTCTCCTTCCAGCTCCTGCTTGGTGACCAGTGCGGCCACGGAGTCCACCACGATGACGTCAATGGCATTGGAGCGGACAAGAGCCTCGCAGATTTGCAGGGCTTCTTCACCGGAACTTGGCTGGGAAACCAGCAGGTCGTCCAGGTTCACGCCCAGGCGGGCGGCATACTGAGGGTCCAGTGCGTGTTCCACGTCAATGAATGCAGCCAGGCCTCCGGATTTCTGGGCCTGGGCGATGGCCGTCAGGGTCAGGGTGGTTTTACCGGAGGATTCCGGTCCGTAGATTTCCACAATGCGGCCGCGGGCAAAGCCGCCCACACCCAGAGCGCGGTCAATCAGAAGGTTGCCCGTGGGAATGACGTCCACTTCCATTTTGACGTTGTCTCCAAGGCGCATAATGGCGTTTTCTCCGAAGTCTTTCTGGATTTGGGAGAGGGCCAGGTCAAGGTTGCGCTTGCGGGCTGCCGCCAGTTTTTCCGCTTCGGGGGATAAAGGTGTTTCGTTGCTCATATATCGTAGCGCAGTATAACCGGGACAGCCTTATTGGCAAGTGTTCTGTGGGTCTTCGCAGACTCATTCCTCATTGACAAAGAACAGAATTCTGACATGGGAAGAATCTTGTGAAAACCGGGTGTTCCGTTCGGCGGGAAATTAGGGGAAACAGGGGGAACGAGACCGGAAAAGAAGTTTGGAGCCGGAGAAGAACACGGTTTTTCCGGAGAACGTCTGGGCGGCGTTATTCTTCAATCGGCTCCGCAAGAGGAATATCCTCGTAGGAATCGTCAAAGATGACGGGAATGTTGTGCTCCGGAATCAGGTTGATGGAACTGATTTTGCGGTGCGTCTGGCGTGCGTGTCGGAGGGCGCGGGACAGTTTTTCCACCTGGTGTTCCAGGCCGTAATGGCTGAAAGTAGCCTGGCAGTCATTGGTAAAACGCACACAGAAAGACCAGTCGTTGGGCGTCGTTATGGAGACGATGCTGGGAAGGTATTCCGTTACCGTGCCGGAAAGCAGTTCAATCAGTTTCATGGGCGCTTCCAGTTCCCGGATGCTGACGCCGTAGCTGAGTTTGCCGGAACTGGGCGGCCTGAGCGTGACGGAGGGCATGCGCTTTTCCTGGATATAAGGCATGTGGACCTGCTCCATGCAGGGGAAGATGACGCCTTCCTTGTCTGCCAAAGCGCCGTACGTGGCATCTCCCGGGTGAATTCCCAGTTCCGGGCAGTCAATCCAGGCCACGGGGATGCGCGCGTCAATGTCCACCAGCAGCGTGGGGTTGGAGGATATCTGTCGTTTGACGGAAGCCCGGCGGATGGCGGGACATTTTTTCAGGCGCTGCTCCAGCTCTGCGGCGTCTATGGAAAAAATGTTGTCCTGCGGCCCTATGCCCATAACGGAAAAGGCCTGTTCGGAGTTGAAAATGCCGTTGCTTTTCAGGGTGACGGTGTCGATGGAAAGCCAGTCGTATTTGAGGATGTAATCTTTCCAGAGAAAAACGATAGCCCCGATTAAGCCGAAAATAAGCGCGTAAACGGTGACAATGTGGTACAGCTTGCGCCGGAAGAGCCAAAAACGGTAGTTTTTGCCCTTGCGTTCGATGGTCTCTTTTCTGGCCTCCCGTTCCAGAAGAAGCATTTCCGGCCTTTTGGCGGAACGGGGGACTGGCGTTGTGGCTTTGTGCGACATCGGGGGGTGCGGGAGGGGCGACTCCCCGCCCTCTGTCAGATATTACGTTATTTACGGGGGGTGGCTAGCGATAATTCCGCTATTTTTTCGCAGAGGTCTTCATAGGGCCATCCGGAGGCCGCCGCCGCCTTGGGAAGCAGGCTGGAAGGGGTCATGCCGGGAATGGTGTTGATTTCCAGCACGAAGGGGGCGCCGTCTTCCTCGCGCAGCAGTACGTCCACGCGGCCGTACACTTCCACGCCGGCGGCCTTGTAGGCTTTCAGGGCCGCCTCCTGCACGTTGGCGGCGGTCTCTTCCGGAAGATCCGCCGGGCAAATATAATCCGTGCCGCCGCCCATATTCATCCACGGGTATTTGTTGCTCAGGTCATAGAAGCCGGAACGGGGGCAGATATGAATAACGGGAAGGGCTTTCCCGTCCAGAATGCCGACCGTCAGTTCCCTGCCTTGAATGAACTCTTCCACCAATACGGTGGTTCCGTGGGTTACGGCTTCCTCCATGGCGGGGAGCACATCCTCCTGCCTGCGGACGATGTGGACGCCCACGCTGGAACCCTCGCAGGGAGGTTTGATGACGAAGGGCAGGGGGAAGGACGGCATCACGATGCCATTGGAACAGTCCAGAATTTCCGCATGCGGCGTAGGAACTCCGGCTTCCAGAAAAACTTTTTTGGATTCTGACTTGTTGAAGCACAGGGCGCTGGAACGGGAGCCGGCCCCTGTGTACGGAACGCCGCGTTCTTCCAGAATGGCCTGGAGGGTTCCATCCTCACCGAAAGTGCCGTGGATAATGTTGTAGGCCAGCTCCGTGCCTTCCGGCAGCCGGAAATCCGGGCCGTGCACGTCCACCTTCGTTACATCGGTGAATCCGGCCCGGCACAGGGCGTCGTAAACGGAGTTGCCGGAAACAAGGGATACTTCCCGTTCTGCCCCGGGACCTCCGAGCAGGAGGGCGATTTTGAGGTCGCGCTTGAGAGTGTTCATATTGGAATAAATAATGAATGGGTTAAAACTGGGGGTCCCGGTCTCCGATGACCTGGGCTTCCGATTTCAGGTCGATGCCGCGGTTTTCCATGGCCTCCTTGCGGATCATGTCGATCAGGATGGTGATGTCCCTCGCTCTGGCATGACCCCGGTTGATGATAAAATTGGCGTGCACGTCTGATACGCAGGCGTCTCCCACGCAGGCGCCTTTCAGCCCCAGTTCATCAATGAGCCTGCCTGCCGGGATTTCCGGCGGGTTTTTGAAGATGCAGCCGGCGCTGGCTCCGACGGGCTGGGAAAGCTTCCGCCTGGCCCGTGCCGCCTCCAGAAGACGCTCCATTTCTTCCGCAGGGGCGGGCTGCGCCTCAAACACGGCCTGAAGCACAAAATTGTGGACCAGGTCCGGAATGGAACGGTACTGGGTGTTCAATTCTTCCCTTGTATGGCTGCGGATTTCCCCGTCTTCATCCAGACAGGTGACGGAAACGAGGTTTTTGACCATATCCATGCCCATGGCTCCGGCGTTCATGCGGAGGCTTCCTCCCACATTGCCGGGAATGCCGTCCATCCATTCCAGGCCGCCAAGGCCGTTCTGGACGGCGGTGGAAACCAGTTTTTTCAACCGCACGCCCGCTCCGGCGGTGAGGCGGTTCCCCTGGATTTCCAGCACATCGAATTCTCCCCCGGAGGGGTGGATGACGGCGCCGCGCAGTCCGCCGTCCCTGACAATGATGTTGGAACCGCGGCCAATGACGTGTACGGGGATATTCCTGTCCCGGCAATAGTTGACGGCCGCCTGCATTCCGGAAAAGGTGGAAGGCTCCAGCCAGTACTGGGCGCAGCCGCCTACTCCCATGGTGGTATGGCGTGACATGGGTTCGTACAGCTTGCCTTCCAGAGAACCGCCCGCAGTGCGTTCCAGATCCTCCAGCAGGGCCAGGTCGCGCGCGATGCGCATGCCGCATTCATGGACGTTCCCGGCTCCCAGCGTCAGGAACAGGTCTCCGGGTTTCAGCGCGTTGCCGATGGTGTGGTGGGCTATGCCCAGGTCGGGAAGGTAACGGGTTTCCACGGGGCCGTGCCTGTGCATGGCGTTGATGATCGTCTGCCCGCTTACCCCTTCAATGGGCAGTTCACTGGCGGGATACACGTCCGCTACGAAAACGAGGTCCGCCTCCTGGAGCACCTTGCCGAAGTCATCCGCCAGAAGCTGTGTGCGCGTGTAGCGGTGCGGCTGGAAGTAAACTACCAAGCGGTTCGGCTGGAGGGAACGGGCAGTTTGGAGCGTGGCGGCTATTTCCGTTGGGTGGTGGCCGTAGTCGTCCACAATCCGGATGGAGGAGGAAAGGTATTTGGTTTCAAAGCGCCGTTTGGCTCCCGCAAAGGAGGCCAGGCCCCGCGTCACCGCCGGGAAATCCACGCCCAGTTCCGTTGCCAGAGCAATCGCGGCCAGGGAATTCAGGACATTGTGGCGTCCGGGTATGCCCAGCTCCACGCGGCCCAGTTCCTCTTTCCCCTTCAACACGGTGAACAGGGTGCGTCCACGGCGTTCCAGCACGTCCGTAGCGGTGTAGTCCGCATCGGACCAGCCGTAGGAAACGGAATTGGGGTACTTGGCGCAGACATCCTCAGCGCCGGGATGTGCGCGGCAATAAATAATCTTGCCGCGCGTCTGGGAGCAAAGCCGGTCGAACACGGCTTTGATTTCATCCAGATCCTTGTAGTGGTCCAGGTGTTCCGGTTCAATATTGAGGACGATGCTGTGCTCCGGAATGTAATTTACCAGCGTGCCGTCGCTTTCATCCCCTTCCGCCACCAGGTATTCGCTGTCTTCATTCCAGTGGGCGTTGGTTCCCAGCACGGGGATTTCCGCCCCTACGTAGTGGCATGGACGCATGCGGCCTTCCCTCATCAGGTGCGCGCAGAGGGCTGAAGTAGTGGTTTTTCCATGCGTACCGGAGACCACGACCCCTTTCTTCCCGTTCAGGATGGCCGCCAGGCATTCCGCGCGGCGCATGCAGGGAATATTCAGCTTGCGCGCTGCCGCCAGGGCCGGATTGTCCGCCCGGATGGCACTGGAATAGATGACAATTTCCGCATCGGAAACGGCGTCTGCGGAATGCGGGCAGGAGAAAGACAGCCCCAGGCTTTGAAGCCGTTCGGTCTCCGCACTGGTCACCCGGTCGCAGCCGCTCACCCGGTGCCCCATTTCCATCAGCATGAGCGCCAGGCCGGACATGCCTGACCCGGCTACCCCGATGAGATGGAGGCGTGCCGGGTGTTCCCTGTCTGTCAGTCTTTTGCGTAAGGTTTCAATCATGGGGGGCTGCATGGTCCGTGTGTTCAATGACATTGGCGATGCGGGATACTGCATCAGGCATGTCCAGACGTAAAGCACATTCATTCATGGAGGCCAGCAGGGAGGAATCCTTGAGTACTTCATTCAGGAAAGCCGCAATATCGTCCGGCGTGAGGGTGTTTTCACGCATCATGCGCGCCGCGCCGTGGGCCGCGAAAACGCGTGCATTGTGTGCCTGGTGATCGTCTGCGGCGAAGGGGTAGGGAACCAGCAGGGCGGCCTTCCCCATATGGGCCAGTTCCGTAAGGCTGGATGCCCCGGAACGGGAAATGACCACATCCGCTGCGGCATAAGCGGCAGCCATGGCGGAACAGAATTCAATGACGTGCACGTGGGGCATGTCCGCCGTCAGCTGGCTGACGCGCGCAAAGTCCGCAGAGCCGGTGATGATGAGAAAGTCGCACAGGTCTGCGCATTTCCGGGCGGCTTCAATGACCAGGGAATTCAGATTCCTGGCCCCCTGGGAACCGCCCATTACCAGGGCCACGCGGCGGTCTTGGGGCAGGTTGAGCTCCGCCCTGGCTTCGTTTTTGTCTTTCCGGGCCACCATTTCCTGGCGTACCGGAGTACCGGTGACAATGCATTTGGCGGGATTGAAGTAGTGCCTGGCTTCCTCAATGCCCAGCAGCACGTTCGTGCAGCATTTGGCGGTCATGCGGTTGGCCTTTCCGGGCAGCGCGTTGGAATCGTGCACGTAGGTGCGGATTCCCTTGCGGTGGGCGGCGTAAACGGGAGGGAATGAAGTGAATCCTCCCATGCCGATGACGACGTCCGCTTCCACCTCGTCCAGAAGATGGCGGCTGAAACGGATGGCTTTGTACAGCCTGACGCCGAACCCCAGCAGGGACAGGGATGGGATTTTGGGCATCGCGATGGCCTCAATGGTGCGGAAGTCAAGATCCCCGTAATTTTTGCTGGCCTGGGCGTCCACTTTCTTCTGGGAGATGAGGAGCGTGACGCGGTGGCCGCGCTTTTTAAGTTCCTGGGCTACGGCTATGCCGGGAAAAAGGTGCCCCCCCGTGCCGCCGCAGGCGATCACGATGTTCAGGGAGGGATGTTTGAGAGAGGGTTCAGTCATAATCTTACGTCAATGGAGCGTTCGTCTTTGCGGGTGATTTCACAATTGGGCTGGGCGCCGGTGGAAAACCTCTGGATGCTGGTGAGCATGCCCAGGGCGGCCAGCGTAAAGACCAGGTTGGTGCCCCCGAAGCTGATGAAGGGCAGCGGCAGGCCGGAATTGGGCACGGCGTTGGTTACCACGGCGATGTTCAGGATGGCGGGACAGAAAATGATGGCGACAATCCCTACGGCCAGAAACCGTCCGTAGGTGTCCCGGCACTGCATGGCCACGCCGATGCCGGCATACGTCATCAGGAAATAGCAGAGCAGGACGAACATGGTCCCGTAAAAACCGAATTCTTCTCCCAGCGGCGCGAAAATGAAGTCCGTGTGGGCAAAGGGAAGCGTGCCGTGTTTTTCCGCGCTGTTTCCCAGGCCCACCCCGTCCAGCCCCCCCCGGGACAGGGCGATGGAAGCACGGTACTGCTGGAGGCCGGCGCCCAGGCGGTGGGCGTCCAGGTCTTTCCAGGCCAGGAAACGTTCCAGGCGGTTGGCGTTGCTCTGCACCAGAACGTACAGGGCCGTTCCGGCCAGGGCGAAAGCCCCGCCCAGGTAAATTTTGCGCGTTCCGGCCACAAACATGACGCAGAACGCGGCCAGGGCCAGGGCTACGGAGGTGCCCATGTCCTTTTCAAAAAGAATCAGGGCAAGAGGAATGCCGAAGATAAGGCCGGGCATCACAAAACCCCACCAGAAAGAGGTGGTGCGGTCCCGGTACAGGGCCAGCCAGTTGGCCAGGGCCATCATCATGCAGAGCTTGGCGCATTCGCTGGGCTGGAACTGCATGCCGATGGTGATCCAGCGGCGTTCCCCGTTGATTTCCTTTCCGATGCCGGGCACATAGCACAGCACCAGCAGAAAACAGGCCCCCCCAAGGATCCACCAGATATACTTCCTCCATATCCGGTAGTCTATCCGGGAGAGAATCATGGCCCCCACCAGACCGGCGCAGGCAAAGGCGGTCTGCTTGAACAGGGGTTCGTACGGGTGCTTGGTTTCCTCCGCCCACGCCGCCGTGCTGGATACCATCACCAGGCCTACGACCAGAAGGCAGATGACGAAAAACCAGACCAGAATCATGCAGACTTTGGAAGACATGGCGGCGGAAGGGCAGGAAGAGGCCTACTTTTTGGGGATCATGATTTTTTGCCCGATTTTGAGACGCGCTACGTCCCGGTCATTCATCTTGTTGAATTTCTGAAGGGTGCGCCAGTTCATTTTATATTTGCGGGCGATTACGGAGAGGGTTTCCCCTTTCTTCACAATGTGGGGCACGCCTTCCGGCTCCAATTCCTCTGCGGCGGACTTTTCCGGTTCAAATTTGTCTCCTGGCCGGGCCGGAATGACGAGCGTGCTTCCGCTGACAAGGCGCTGAACTTTGGGATTGACGGCTTTCAGGTCATTGACGGCCACCTGGTTGTCACGCGCGACGCGTTCCCAGGTATCTCCCGTGCGCACGATGTGGCGCGCAGGACCTGCCACCGGGGCTGCATCCGGAATGTGTTCCTCCACCGCAGGGGCCGGCTGCCTATTGGGCCGCGCGTCCACTACCTGTTCCGGCTGCGTGATGGTGACCGGGGCTGCGGGGGGGGCCTGGGGAACCTGGGGCAGAGCGGCCGGGGGCGCTGCGGGAGCGGGGCGCTGCGGGACGGTGGGCGGCGCGGGCAGGGCGGCTGCCATTTCTACGGTTTCCGCCGTGTTTCTGAACCAGGTGCTGCGGACGTAAACGCCGCCGATGACGAGAAGGTGAAGAAGAAGAAGGACGACGAGCCAGCGCACGACGGTGCTGCTGGGCGCGTCATCTTCAAATTCGGAGACGCGGGCGCGGTATTTGCTGAGTTTGGCGCGGAGTACGGTGCCCATTTTGCGTTTCGGACGGGTGCGTCCGGTCGGATTGTGATCAGGTGTCTTGGTCGTTTTCATGATGGTCGTTTTCTGGTGAATTGTCAGGAAAGGGGGGAAGGGCGTTCACCGCGTCCCTGAAGGCCTGGCCGCGCTGAACATAGCCGGTGAACATGTCAAAGGAAGAAGTGCCGGGAGAGAACAGGACGGTGTCTCCCGGCCGGGCGAGAGAGCGTGCCTTCGCCACGCAGGCCTCTACATCTGCGGCTTTTTCCGTGGGGACCGCAGGGGAAAAAGCGTGCTGGAGCTGGTCCGCAATCTGGCCGAATACCACGCAGGCGCGCACTTTTTCTTTCAGCATGGGCCGCAGGGGTACGTAATCCAGCCCCTTGTCCTTGCCTCCGGCAATCAGGATGACGGGGGAATGTTGTGATTTCAGAGCCGCTTCCAGCGCATGCAGATTCGTGGCTTTGGAATCGTTCAGCCACAGCACGCCGTCCAGTGTGCGGACGGTTTCGCAGCGGTGGCCGGGGGGCGCGAACTCCTTCAGTACTTCTGTAGCTGTTTCTGTGGGAATGCCCAGGTGGCGGCATGCCAGGACGGCGGCCATGGCGTTTTCCGCATTATGGCGCTGGTTCAGGGCGGTCCCTTCCAGGTTCAGCAGGGGAGCGCCGCCCTCCAGGATCAACGGTTCGCGGTAATAAAGATCAGCCGCCGGATCTTCCGGGCTGAAGGTGAGTACGGAGGCTTTCAGGTGCGGAAGCCGTTCCCCGGAGCGAACGACGGCCAGGTCTTTTTCCGTCTGGTTGTCGAAGATATGGAGTTTGGCGCGGTGGTAATCCTCCACGGATTTGTAGCGGTCCATGTGGTCCGGCGCAAAATTGAGCCATACGGCCACATCCGGGTGAAAATCGCGGATGGTTTCCAACTGGAAGGAGCTGACCTCCAGCGCCAGCACGTCCGGCACGGAATCCCGGAGCAGGATTTCCGCTACCGGCACGCCGTAATTGCCGCAGGCAACGGCGGTCTTTCCGGCGCGCAGCAAAATCTTTTCCACCAGGGATGTGGTGGTAGTTTTGCCGTTGGTTCCGGTGATGGCGATGATGCGGCCATGGTAAAAGCGGCATGCCAGCTCCATTTCACCGATGGTTTCCACGCCTTCCCGTCCAAAGGATTTGACAAAGGGGCTATCCGTCTCAATGCCGGGGGAGATGACCACCATATCCGCATGAAAGGCGCGTCCGTCTTCCTCTGTGGCGGCGGTATGCAGGGGAATGTCTTCCGGCCATCCGTCAATGGAGGAGGAAGCGTCAAACACGCATACTCGTGCGCCATGCTTTATGGCGAGGCGCGCCGCGGCGCGTCCGCTTCTTCCCGCTCCCAGAACGGCGATGTTGAGGTTATTGAGCTGCATGTTCGTGGTTTGTCAGGCGGTGGTAATCAGGAAAAGGCCCAGGAAAGCCAGCAGGAGGCTGATCATCCAGAAGCGGGCAATCACCTGCGTTTCCTTCCAGCCTTTGAGTTCAAAATGGTGGTGGATGGGAGCCATGGCGAAGATGCGTTTGCCGTGGCGCAGCTTGTAGCTGCCTACCTGCAGCACGACAGACGCGGCCTCCATGACGAAGACGCCCCCGATGATGATAAAGAGAAGCTCCTGCGCCGTGCAGACGGCAGCCATGCCGAACGCTCCGCCCAGGGCCAGGGAGCCGGTGTCTCCCATAAATACCCTGGCCGGGTAGCAATTGTGCCACAGGAAGCCCAGGCAGGCCCCTACCAGGGCCATCATGAAGACGCTGATTTCTCCCGCGCCGGGATGGAAGGGAATATTCAGGGAATCAGCCGTCAGCCAGCTTCCGCAGAGGACGGCAATGATGGCGTAAGTGATGCCCGTGGCGACGGAGCAGCCGGAGGCGAGGCCGTCCAGGCCGTCCGTCAGGTTCACCGCATTGGAGGCGGACATGACCACCACGACGCCGAAAGGAATGTAAACGAACCATGGCAGGTTCACCTGGCCATAGAACGGAATGAACAGGGAGGATATGTAGTCGTGAAGTTCCACGCGGGGACTGCCTTCCGGGTACAGGTACAGGAAGGTGACGCCGGCCAGGCCGGCCAGGAACTGGACGAGGAGTTTTTTACGTGCGGAAATGCCGTCCGAGGTTTTTTTCGCCACCTTCAGGTAATCGTCCCGGAATCCCAGCAGGCCCAGCGCCAGGGTGACGATCAGGCAGGCAATGATAAAGGGATTGCCCATTCTGGCGCACAACAGGGTAGCCGCCGTCATGGACCCTACGATCAGCACGCCGCCCATGGTGGGCGTTCCCGCCTTGGCCCCGTGGAGTTCCGCCAGCTTGTGCACCTCTTCCGCCGTCCTGATGGGCTGGCCGATTTTCAGGGAAATCAGCGCCCGGATGACCCGCGGGGCGAATATCATGGTCAGGGCAAAGGAAACCAGGCAGGCCAGGAGGGCCCTCCCTGCCGGTTCTGCAAATGCCCCCGAGGGGCTGAACTGTTCAATAACGGAATGCATAAAATTTACTGTGGCGGAAAGGTGAGGTTCATGACTTGCTCCATCCGGGCGAGGCGGCTGCCTTTGAAGAGGACGATGTCTCCCGGCGCCGTATGGCTGCGGAGCCATTCTGCCGCTTCCTCCGCAGAGCCGAAATGCAGGCTTTGAGTGAAGGCATTTGGAGAAATAGCGTCCGTAATCCGGGCGGCATCCGTTCCCACGCTGACGACGCAGTCAAGACGGAGCTCTTCCGCCGTGCGGCCCACCAGAACGTGCCCTTCCTCGGAAAACGCGCCCAGTTCCCCCATTCTGCCCAGCACCGCAAAGCGTCTGCCGGTGCAGGAAAGCCCCGCTACGGTATGCAGGGCGGCCTGCATGGAATCCGGGTTGGCATTGTAGGTGTCATCCACTACCAGAATGCCGTTGATCCAGGTGCAGTGAAGCCTGCCGCCCGTGAGCCGCGCCTGATTGAGGCCGGAGGCGATTTGCTCTTTCGCAAGACCTGCCGCCCAGCCGGCGGCGGCGGCCAGAAGCGCGTTGGTTACCATGTGCCGGCCGTGGACGGGCAATTCCACCTCTTCCCGGCAGAAATCCGGGATGGAAAGGATGAAGCGTGTCCCGTTCTCGGTAGAGACGGGGTTTTCCGCGCGAACGGTTCCGGCGCCAATGCCGCAGTCAATACAGGCGGCGCGGGTGGATTGACGGATCATATCCGCATAATCGCAGTCCGCCGGAAAAATCATGAAGCCGTCTTCCGGCAGGCAGCGTGCCAACGTGCATTTTTCCCGGGCGATGTTTTCCCGCGAACCCAGATATTCCATGTGGGAGGTGCCGATGCTGGTGATGATGCCGATTTTCGGGCGCGTCATTTCACACAGGGGAGCCAGTTCCCCGGAGTGGTTCATGCCCATTTCCCATACGGCGGCTTCGTCGGACGGGGTGGCCCGGAGGATGCTGAGGGGGACGCCGATGTGGTTGTTCAGGTTGCCCTGCGTGGCGATGGTGCGGAACCCCTGTGAAAGAATGGAGGCCGTCAGATCCTTGGTAGAGGTTTTTCCGTTGGAGCCGGTCAGGCCGATGACGGTGAGGGTAAGCTCTGAACGCCACCAGGAGGCCAGCTTCTGAAGGGCTTCCAGCGTGTCTTCCACCAGAATGACGGCGCAGGAGGGGTCCATGCCTTCCTCCACACGGCTGACGACGACGGCGGCCGCAGTACGGGATGCCTCCGGGGCAAACAGGTTTCCGTCAAATTTTTCTCCCCCCAGCGCGAAGAAAACGGCATGGGGCGGCAAATGGCGGCTGTCCGTGCACACGCCGCCGGAAGCGACCCTGTCGAAGGGGCCGCTGACCAGTTTTCCGCCGATGACGTTGCTGATGCCGTGTGCCGTGAGGGAAATCATGAAAGAAAGACGGAATAACGTGTTATGCCTGGGGGAATTCTTCCCGTTCCTTGATGAACATGTTGCGGCGCACTTCCTTGGCATCGCTGAAATCAATGCGGCCGGTGGAAAGTTCCTGGTAATTTTCATGGCCCTTGCCCGCAATGAGGACGATGTCCCCCAGACGGGCCTGCTCGATGGCCGTGGCAATGGCTCTGGCCCGGTCCGGGATGATGGCGTATCTGCCTTCCGGCATGCCCGCCGCAATCTGGCTGATGATGGAGAGGGGTTCCTCGCTTCTGGGATTGTCGGAGGTGACGATGCAGGCGTCTGACAGGCGCGCGGCAGCGGCTCCCATCAGGGGGCGTTTTCCCCTGTCCCGGTCCCCGCCGCAGCCGAACACGGTAATCAGGCGGCGGGAGCACAGTTCCTTGAGCGTCTTGCAGACGTTTTCCAGGGCGTCCGGCGTGTGGGCGTAGTCAATGAAAATCTGGGCGCCTCCGGGGTGGGTGAACAGTTCCAGCCTGCCGGGGACCTGCGGAATATTCTGAAGGTTCGCAATGGCGTCCCGCACGGGGATGCCGGCGCAAATGACGGCGGCCAGCGCGGCCAGGCTGTTGTACATGTTGAACTTGCCGATCAGGGGGACACGGACCAGGTAGCTTTTCCCCTTGTATTCCAATTCGTACTCGCTGCCTTTGGCGGTGGCGTGGTGCACCAGCATGCGGAAATCCGCCCCCAGGGCGGACCCGTAGGTCTTTACGGTCATGCGGCCGGAAAACATTTCCGCCAGTCGGCGGCCGTAAGCGTCGTCGATGTTGATGACGGCCACGGGTTTTCGCCGGGATCTGGTGTCCTGTGCCATCTGTTCGAACAATTTCGCCTTGGCCTGGAAATAATTCTCCATGGTGTGATGGTAGTCCAGGTGGTCCTGGGTCAGATTGGTGAAAATGCCCACGTTGAAATTGATGCCGGCCACGCGTTCCTGGTCCAGCGCGTGGGAAGAGACCTCCATGGAGACGCCGCGGCAGCCGTTTTCATACATTTCCTTCAGCAGGTGTTCCAGTTCCAGCGGTCCGGGCGTGGTATGGGTGGAAGGAGTGATTTCCTCCCCGTTGTCATAGGCGATGGTGCCGATCAATCCAGCGCGCAGCCAGGACTGCTTGAGCAGGGAATGGGCGATGTAGGCCGTTGTGGTTTTTCCGTTCGTCCCCGTCACGCCGATCATGGTCATGTGGCGGGAAGGGCGTCCGTTCCAGGCCGCGCCCATCAGGCTGACGGCCAGGCGGGAGTCGTTCACCTCCACCCAGCTGACTCCGGCTTCCCTGGCTTCCTGCGTGCAGGGCATTTCCGCGACGACGGCGCAGGCTCCGCGGCGAATGGCCTCCGGGATGAATTCATGGCCGTCCGCCCGAGTTCCCTTCAGGGCAATGTAGCAGGAACCGGGCAGAATGCGCCGGCTGTCGCATTCCAGATGGGAGATTTTCACCTGGGGGGAGCCGGTGAGCGTATGGGAGGGAAGGTCTTTGAGTAAGGTAAGTAGCTTCATGACGGGATTATCTGCGCGGCGGTTTGGATGGGGTGGAAGAGGCCTGGGCACGGGAGGCTTTTTTATTTGCCTCTGCGGAAGGGACGTTCTTAGGAATGTTCATGGCGGCCGCCAGGCGGGTGGCCAGTTTCTGGAAGACCGGGGCGCATACGGTTCCGCCTCCGGGATGGCAATGCTTGGAAGTGGGGTCGTCAATGACGACAAGGCAGACGAAGGCCGGGTCCTCCACCGGGAGCATTCCTACAAAGGAGACGGTGTAGCGGTTTTCAAAATAGCCGCCTGTAGGCTTCACCTTGTGGGCGGTTCCGGTTTTGCCTCCCACGTTATAGCCTTCAATCCGCGCTCTTTTGGCGGTCCCGTCCAGATCCGTAACGTGGAACAGGGCGTTCCGAAGGTCCCGGGCCGTCTTGACGCTCATGACCCGGCATACCTCCACGGGGGGGGAAGGCTGGAAGTTCCTGTCATCCACATAAATGCCGTCAACCAGCCGGGGGCGCATGCGCACGCCGTCATTGGCTATGGCGGCATAAGCCATGGCGACCTGCAGGGGGGACACCATCAGGGAGTAGCCGAAGCTGATGCGGGAAAAGTTGACAAAATTGCTGCCGTCCTGGCACTGGCTGTTGGTTTCCCCCGGCAGGTCGATACCCGTTTTGGAGGAAAATCCGTACAGGTCAAAGTATTTTTTATACGTGGGCCAGCCCGATTTCAGTGCAATGCGGAAGGCGCCCGGGTTGCTGGATTTTTTCAGCACGCCCGCTACGGTCAGGCCGCCATAGGAACGGGGGGCGTCCGTGACGGGGCGGGAACCGGGCACCGGATAGGGGGTGCAGTTGATCATGGTGTCGAACGTGGCCTTTCCGCTGTCCACGGCGGATGTGACGGAAACTATTTTAAAGGTGGAACCGGGTTCGTACAGGGACTGCACGGCGAAATGGTAGGCGCCTTCCTGAAGGCCCTCGCGCGTATTTAAATTATAGTGGGGCCGGCTGGCCATCGCCAGAATGCTGCCGGTCTTGGGTTCCACCACAATAATGCAGCCGCGGGGTTTGTGGGTCTGGTCCGTGTAAAAAGAGATGGCGGCGTCCAGCTCCTCCTCCACGATCGTCTGGTATTCCATGTTTACCGTCAGGCGCACGTTCAGCCCGTCCACGGCATCCTTGAAGCGGGAATCCGCGGAGGGAATGATGCGCCCGCGGCTGTCTTTCCGGTATTCCCTGATACCGTTGTGGCCCAGCAGCTGGTCATCCAGCTGCTTTTCAAGGCCGGAAAGGGCTATGGGCCGGGGGCCGCTGTCCTTCGTCTGGGCAATGTAGCCCAGAATATGCACCATGCATTCCGGCACGGAATAGACGCGTTTGGAGGAGGTCTCAAAACGGAACCCCTGGACGCGGGCGTTCTGGATAGCCTGCCGCAGCAGTTCCGCTTTTTCCTCGGACAGGTTTTTGGCAATGACGATGCGCTTCTTGGGAATCGCCCCGTCTTTTTCCACCGTGTTGATGATGTCCTGCACGCTCATGTCCGGCAGGAAAGGGGCAATCACTTTGGCGGCGTATTCCAGGTGCGCCTGCACGTATTCTTTCACCATCTCCGGCTCATAAAGCTCTTCCAGCTTTTTTCTGGCCATATCCACCCCTTCCGGTCCGTCTTCAGGCTCTTCCAACAGGATTTTCGCCAGATTATGTTCCTTGCTGCCGTCCTTTTTGCTGGCGGCCTGGCCCAGAATCTTGCTGCGGAAGCCGGAAACGAGCTTTTCCTTTTCCTTATCCGTTGCAGCTTTCTCCCAGAACGGGGAATGGACGGCCTTGGAATAGGCCAGAGCCCAGCTGATGGTCTTGGGGTCGTTCAGATGATAGCCGTCCGCAATCAACTCGGAACTCTGCATGTTGCTGGTGAGGATTTCCTCATTGGCGTCCATGATGCGGCCGCGCTGGGGCAAAAGAACCTCCCGTTCAATAATGCCGCCGCTGGAAACGCCGCTCGTTTTCCGGGGGGAAACCAGCTGGAGATTGACCAGCGACAACATCAGCCAGATGACCGCCGCGCCCGCCAGGCCGCACAGGACGAGGCTTCTTCTGGCAAATCTGGACTTCGTGATCGTGATCATGAACGGCTCAACGCAGTTAATGGCCTGCCGCAGCGATGCGGGAGGCGTTTTCGGAAGAAATGTATTCTACGGCTGAGGGCTCGATAGGCTGCAGGTTGGACTTGTCCTGGGCCAGCCTGTCGCGGATGGCCCAGCGGCTGGTTAGGGAGGAAGTCTTGGAACGGTAATATTCCTTTGTGAGTTCGCAGGAGGCGATCTCTTCGTTCATTTGCTTGATGTCGCGCGCGACCTGGATCTGGTCGTTTTTCAGCACGGCATAAGTGATGCCCGCTCCGCAGGTGAGGGCGGCGAAGGCAATGAGCCACATGATCATGCTCACGCTGATCTGGTGGCCGGTGAAACGCTGTTTGAATCTTTTCATGGCGGTGGCGGAAGAGAGATGGTCAGATGATTTTTTCCACGCCGCGCAACTTGGCGCTGCGGGAACGGGGGTTGGTTGAAAGTTCTTCTTCTCCCGCAGTGACGGGTTTGCGGGAAAGCGGGCGGAAGCAGTAATCCGGGTTGGGACGGGGTGCCGGCCATTCCGGGCGGTCTATTTCCGGACGGCTCCGGAGGTCGAAGAACTGCTTGACCCTGCGGTCTTCCAGGCTGTGGAAGGTGATGACGGCCATGCGCCCCCCCTGCCCGAGCAGACGCACGGAGGAATCCAGCAGAGCGCCCAGGGCATCCAGCTCGCCGTTGACCGCTATTCTCAGGGCCTGGAACGTGCGGGTGCCGGGGTGTTGCCTTCCTTTGCGCGGCAGGACGGATTCCACGATGCGGGCAAGCTGTGCGGTCGTGGTGATGGGTGCCTGGGCACGGGCTTTCACCATGGCGCGGGCAATGGCGCGGGAAGCGCGTTCCTCGCCGAATTGCCAGAGGATATTTGCGATTTCTTCTTCCGGGGCCTCATTCACCAGGTTCCGGGCAGAGAGAGCGGCGCGGGTATCCATCCGCATGTCCAGAGGGCCGTCTTCCCTAAAGGAAAAGCCGCGGGAGGCGGTGTCAAGCTGGTGGGAGGAAACGCCCAGGTCCGCCAGTAGCCCGTCCACCCGGGAAACCCCCTGCTGGGAAAGAATGCTTTCCACGTCCTGGAAGTTGCCGGCGAGGACTTTGAAACGGGAACCGAAGCGCGCCAGCCTGAGCATGGCGGCGCGGCGGGCGTCCGCATCGCGGTCAATGCCCCAGACAGTGGCTCCCTGCTCCAGCAGAAGTTCCGTATGGCCGCCTCCGCCAAGCGTGCAGTCCACGATGAATTTGCCGGGGCCTGCCTTCAGCATGTCCACCGTCTCATGCAGCAGCACGGTAATGTGCCGGAAGCCGTTTCCGGAGTCTGCCCCGTCCGCTTCCGCATCAACGGCGGCAGCGGCGTCATCCCCCAGTTCGGAAATCAGGGCGTCTACCCTGGCCGCGGCTTCCCGGGCTTTCAGGGCTTCCGTGTGGTACGCGTCTTCCCAGTTCATGGAGGGGGCCAGCGCCTTCCAGGAGCAGACCAGTTCATCCACTCCTTTTTCCTCCGTCAGCTCCGCAATCACATGCACATGGTTGCGGCAGACGCTCCACGCCAGCACGCGGCAGGACGTTTCTTCCGCGAGCCCGTTTGCCAGGGCCTGCACCTCCTCCGTGCGGACGTGCGTACCCGCGCCCGCGCGTAAAGAAAGCTCAATATGGTCGTCAAAAGCCCGGTTCAGGCCGGAAGACAATGCGCCCAGCTTGCCATAGGCGCCCTTTTGCCCGGCCAGGGACATCTCCGCCATGAGGCGTGCTTTTTCCTGCTGCCAGGCAACCATATCCTGCGCCGGAAGGGCATCGTGCCCCCAGAAAACGATGGAATAAGCCGTGAGTTCCGCATGCAGCCCGGTTCTGGCGCCGACGCCCAGGCCGGAAGCCAGCCAGCCCGGGCGCAATGCAAGCGTTGCGCAGGGGCGTGCCTGGGGATTGGGCGTAATGGAGGAGTCTGGGGGCATGAAGGAAAGCTAGAGAATGCCGTAGGATTGGTTGATGTCGGAGATGCTGGCGTTTTCACGCCGGGAAACTTCTTCGTAGAGAGAGGGTTCCCACAATTCGAAATATCCTCTCCGTGCGGCGAGCCGGACGGAGGAACTGAGCTGTGCGTGTTCGCACATTTGTTTGGGTATCAGCAGCTTGCCTTGGGCGTTGATGACAGCCTCCACACAGTTGGCGTATAATTTGCCGATGAAAAGGTCGATTTGCGCTTCCGTGTAGCCGGGCGTTGTTTCTATCTTGTCAATGAGTTGCTGGAATTTTTCCCGCGTATAGGCTTTGACGGTCGGCAAATCAAGACGCCGGCCGGATAACAGGAGCAGGGCGCAACCTTCGGAGGGCCTCCATTCGGCCGGAATGGCAATCCGGTTTTTGGGGTCCAGCTTGTGCGTGTATGCACCAAAAAGGTTGTCTGATACACTGCTCATCGCATGCAAGTACACTACGTAGTGACTTCAATACACTTTAATGCACCTGAAATGTCAACCCCGTACTGGAAAAAAGTATTTTTTCATGTGCCCATATCATAAAAAAAGCATGGATACGTTCTTGCTCCCTTCCGGGGGCGGTATTATATTCCGCGCATGATGCAGTTTTGCGTGTTGGGCAGCGGCAGCGGGGGAAATGCCACCATTGTCAGGGCGGGGGAAACCGTCCTGCTGGTGGATGCCGGGTTCAGCGCCGCCAGGCTGCGGGATAAGATGAAGTCCGCCGGAGTGGAGCCGGATGAGCTGGACGCCATTCTGCTTACCCACGAACACGCGGACCACATGAAAGGCGTGCACCAGTTCACCAGAAAGCATGCCGTGCGTGTTTACGCCACACGCCATACGGCCATGTGCGTCCAGGAAAAAGCGCCGGAGGCTCCCTGGGCCTATTTTGAAAAGGGGCAGTCTTTCAGAATAGGGGATATCGTCATTACTCCCTTCCCCACTTACCATGATGCCGTGGACCCGGTGGGATTCAAATTTGAAACGGAGCGGTCCAGCCTGGGTTTCATTTCCGATACGGGGCAGGCTCCCGGCTGCATAGCGGAATACCTTGCCATGGTGGACAGCCTGGTGGTGGAATCAAACTATGATCCGGACATGCTGGCGGCCACTCCCAGGAGACCTTGGCCGCTGAAGCAGCGCATCGCCTCTGCGCACGGTCATCTCTCCAATGGGCAGGCGTGCGACCTGCTGAGGCGGATTGCTCATGGAGCCCTGAAAAACGTGGTGCTGGCGCACCTGAGCGCAGAAAGCAATTCTCCGGCATTGGCAGAAAGCCTGATGCGTGATACCCTGCATGACATGGGGCTGGCTTCCACCTCCCTGTTCTGCGCCAGCCAGGACTCCTGCCTGCCGTGGATACGGGTCTGCTGAATATGCCTCTTTTCCTGTTCCTCCCGCCATGTTCCTCTCCACCTGTGAAATCATGAGCACGATTATTGGAGCCCTGGCGGGTTCCATCGCTTCCTCGCGGGTGAAAATGGATTTGTTCGGCGTGATTGTCTGCGGCACCTTGGCTGCTCTGGGCGGCGGAACCGTGCGTGACATCCTGCTGGACATACCGGTGTACTGGACGCTCCCCTCAGGGGAAATTTTTGTCCTGGCCTCCGTCGTCACCAGTTTGGCAACCTTTTATGTGGCCCAGAAATATCCGCCACCCATGGGCACTATCCGCGTGGCGGATGCTATCGTTCTGGCCCTTTTCGGCATGATCGGCACGGAAAAATCCTATCTCCACGGCTATACGCCCACTGTTTCCGTGATGATGGGCATTTGTACCGGCGTGGCGGGCGGCCTGCTGCGCGACGTGCTTACCGGCAACGTTCCCTACGTGTTCCGTCCCGGAGAACTATACGCCACCGCGGCCCTGCTGGGAGGCGTGGCGTACGCGGTGCTTTACTATGCCGGAATTGATTCTTCCACCTGCTTCGTGACGGGCTTCATGGTCACGCTTTCCGTACGCCTGGCAGCCATCCGCTGGAACTGGAACCTGCCTTCCTACATTCCGTTATTCACCTCGGATACCGATTCGCCTCCTGAAGAACCGGAAACTTGACAGGAGGGAATGTTTTCGTGAAGCCTTAAGAGCGTCGGCGCTTGCGGCGGCAGAAGGCAGTTCCCGCCGCGAGGGTGGTGAGAACTGCCGTGGAAGGTTCCGGAACATTATAAAAGGGCAGCATCAGGGCGTCGTATGCGTTGATTCGAGGGCCGTTCTCGCTCCCCAAGTGCAGGGTTCCATCCGTTTCATGATAATAAACGTCCCGTTTTTCCAGACCTTGTCCGTTGTCGGAGTCTGTGACGTACAGGGATTTGGCCATGCCGGTAGTGTCGTCAACCTCAATTCCCCAGCAGGTAATGGCATGACCCGGACCTGATGCAGGAGCAATGGAAAGTCCCACTACGCCGCCATTCTGGAAAAATGAGACGAGGTCTGTACCGAACTGGAGGGGAAAGTCGCTTTGCGTGAAGTATTTGCTGCTGATGAAAGGGCAGTCGCCTTCCCAGGTGGAAGAGGACAATCCCAGAGATGTAATGTATCCCTCCCAGTATCGGCCAGTATTCTGCGGTTCAGTGATGGTTTCCTTAAAATCGTATAAATAATTGTTGGGATTGAGGAGTTTCCCATAGTTAAAGATACCACATCAGATATGACGAACCCACGCTTATATGGAACTACAAAAGATAAGGCGCTCGGTGCAAGGAATTTGCCACAGCATAGAGTGCTCTTTTCTGCCTCTTCAAATAAATATATATCTGCTGATTTAAAGCAGAGAAAATCGCAATAGGATGCGAAAATTGCTTGACGCAAGTAGGCGCTCGCGATATAATGTAAAAAGTAAATACTTGAAACTATGAAAGAAACATTTAAAAGGAGAATAATAATGGCTGTATCATATGATAAATTGTGGAAATTACTCATAGATAAGAAAATGAGTGCAGCCGAATTAAGGAGAATTGCGGAAATTGCACCAAATACGATGACAAGGATGCGAAAAAACCAAGAAGTTACAATGTCCGTTCTGGAAAAAATATGTGATGTGCTAGATGCTGATTTTGGAGATATTGTAGAATATATGGGTTCACAGCAAACAAATAAACAGGAGGTGCGACGCGGTGCTGAAAAATAATACATTGACATATATATCGTTATTTAGTTCAGCTGGCGTCGGCTGCTGCGGTTTCCATATGGAAGACTACCAATGTATAGCTACCAATGAGTTGCTACCAAGGCGTTTAAATGTACAACGTATAAATCATAAATGTAAATATGATTCTGGTTATATTGCTGGAGATATTACCAGTGATGAAGTAAAACAGAGAATATATGACGAAATCCGTCAGTGGGAGAAAAGAGGAAATGACCGTGTTGATGTCGTCGTTGCAACTCCCCCTTGCCAAGGAATAAGTGTTATTAATCATAAGAAGAATAGTAAGGAAATCAATCGTAATAGTCTTGTGGTTGAATCTGTTGAGATTATCACAAAAATTAAGCCACGCTTTTTTATTTTTGAAAATGTAATGGCTTTTCAGAAGACGCTATGTATTTCGCACGATAATCGAACCATGCCTATAGGAGAGTATATAAGAGAAACTCTGGGTTCGGATTATATCATTTCGGGAAGAGTTCTGAACTTCATGAATTATGGATCCAATTCATCACGTACGCGTACTTTGGTAATTGGAGTAGACAAAAAATACAGGAACAATATTACTCCGTATGATTTGTATCCAGTGTATAGACCGGAAAAGACCCTTCGAGATGTGATATATGAGTTTCCACGATTGGAATGGGGAGAAATTTGCGAGGATGATTTCTATCATGCGTTTAGAACCTATGACCAGAGAATGCGGAGTTGGATTCATGGTTTGAAGGAGGGCGAGTCGGCATTCGATAATGAAGATCCAGCAAAGCGGCCACATAGGATTGTGAATGGGAAAATTGTTGAGAATATCCGTAAAAATCGAGATAAATATACTAGACAGCCTTGGGATAGGTTCATTCAGTGCGTCCATACCAGAAACGATCAACTTGCGGCACAAAATACAATTCATCCTGAGCAGGATAGAGTTTTTAGTATTCGGGAACTTATGGAGATGATGACCATCCCTTATGATTTCAGATGGGTGGATTACAGCCTTGATGAACTGAATGCTTTAAGTGAAGCAGAAAAGAGAAAACTGTATAAGGAAAGTGAAGTTAATATTCGTCAATGCATAGGCGAAGCTGTTCCGACAGAGGTTATGCGGCAGCTTGCTGTTAATATAAGAGCGTCTCTACAGACTAAAAGGAGCGATGCAGCGGAGATAAATAGAATTATTGCCGAAAGGCAACTTACACAAAGAGATAATTTGATGGCTTTTCTTTCAAAGAATCCCCTCGCTTTAGATATTGCTTCCCTAATGAGGATTACTGAACTTTGTAATGCCCATAGAGATAAAAATGCGGCATTTTACACAAACAAATTCATTGTAAATGAAATTATGGGAGAACTTCCAACTTTCAGCAAAAATGAAATCCGTATTCTAGAGCCCTCGGTAGGAGCTGGCAGTTTTGTACCATTTCTATTTAAGCTGTATGAAAATGTTCCTCACGTAATTTTGGATGTGGTTGATGTTGATCAGAAGAGTCTTGAAGCATTTGATTTGCTACTTGATAAAATTGGGATAGCACACAATTTTACAATAAATCGTATCTGTCACGATTTCTTGACATGGGAGCCGACATATCGATATGATTTGGTTGTTGGTAATCCTCCGTTCTCCAAACTAAAGAAAAAAACTCCCGATATTATCGAAGCAACGAAATACAATAAAAATCAGGCCACAAATAACCTTGCGGCTCTTTTTCTTGAAAAGTGTATGGGATGCAGTGATTGTGTGGCGCTTGTATTGAACAAGAATATACTTTCAACAGAGGAATACTCGGAGACGAGAAATCTACTGCGGACGGTAAAGATAGCGTCAATTGTAGATTTTGGCCGTTATGGGTTTACCGGTGTTTCCATAGAAACTATGTGTATGGTGGTGTATCCAAGACAAAAGCCGAAAGAAACAACGGTATACAGCATGAAATACAATAAAAAATATATTCACAATCAAGATTATATTACAGATGAGACATACCCGTCGTTCCTGATATATAGGGATGAGCAGTTCGATAGCGTGGCAAAAAAATTAGATTTTGATGTGTTTTCTGTATTCCGTGACAGGCAGATTACGAAATCAACCACAATACCAACCCAAAATGATGATTGCCTGTGGGTAGTAAAAGCAAGGAATATCAATGATGATGGTACGGGTGTTACGCATATCCCGGATTACGATGTCTTTTTTCCGAAACATTTGTTACAGACCGTTTCTGTATCAAGATTTGTAAATGACGATAGTGTTTATCTGACCCCAAATATGACCTACAATCCAAGAGTTATTGATAATCTGCCGAATACGATTCCAGATGGTTCGGTTGCTGTGTTAATTCCCAAAAGACCGATGAAACTTACTACCAGACAGAAAGCGTTTTTCTCATCGGAAGAGTATAGGCGATTTTATGGAATTGCAAGGAATTTGTCTACTCAATCCATCAATGTGGATAATAATAGTGTATTTTACTACGGGGTGCTAAGAGATGAATAATAATTTGATTATGAAATTTTTGGAAGAACAGCAATATGATATAAGAGTTTCTGGTAATGGCAGATGGATTGATCAGAAATGTGCATTTGATGCGGTTTGCTTTGTCGCTGACTGCATCATGGACTATATTCAAAATGGCGGTCAGCAGCCGTTCCAATCGCCAGATATATGGCGTTCCGAGTATGCCATAACTAATGTGCAGAATATTTTTTGCAAACCTGACCCGCTTCGAAGATCAACTTTGGATGAATACAACAAATTTTTCCGGCAACCAATGAAAATGCTTGCGGCAGCAGGGGTATTACGTGAAGATAGTGTTATACATAATGCTATTCAGTTTAGCATTGGTAACATAGATATCTTACAGTATATTGCCATTCGGGAGAGAAATGCGTTTGATTTTCTGTGCTTGTATATTGAAAAGACATTAAAGGACAGTGGCTTGTGGGATAATTTTGAAACATTCTTTGATGAACAGACCGAAGATTCATTGCAGGAATTGAAAGCAAGATTTATTGACTTCTGCATCCGCTATACGCCAATGAATAAAAAGAAAGAACCAAGCAGGATATTTACAAAAGTATTAAACCAATTGGCATGTAAATACCATAAAAAGGGAACTGAAAGAGGTCATCTTTCCTCGTCTATGATTACCTATAACAAAATTATGTATAACCAAACCAACTGGAGAGATGATGCAGCTGGAAAAGATAAAAATGTTGCCCGTGGAGATTATGTTCCAGTGGCACAGACAGATGACGAATATCAATATCGTGTATCCAGAGCAATTAAATATCTGCACCAGTTTAACGACAAGTATAATGAAGGGCAGTCGGAAATTCTAGACCGTTTCTCGGTTGGAGAGAAGGCAACACATATGCACCATATCTTCCCAAAGAGCAGATTCCGTATCATTGCAGAGTATTTGGAAAATCTGATTGCACTAACAAGTGGGCAACATTTACAAAAAGCTCATCCTAATGGTAACACATCTGTCATAGATAAGGATTATCAATACACTTGTCTAATTGCGAAAACAGAAAGTATCCGAAAGAATATCATGAACAATCACGGTGAGCCAGTGATTTATGATTTTGATGATTTTATGTATGTTTTAGATGTCGGTTTGCAGACAGATTACTTTGAAGCTTTGCCGTCATGCGACTTCAATGCTGTATTAACTGGAATAGAGTTTAACTATTAAAGAAGCGTTAGCGCAATGACAACATGGTAATAGGTGCATCTTACGAAGTTTCTATTATTGTAACAAATACAAATTTTAAAGGACAAAAGATCGGAGAATATGGATAATAATAGTTTTCTAAAAGTAATATATTTTGATGAGGCGTTCGTAGCAGATTTCATGCAGATTATGGCTGGGGGCGAATTGAAGAAAACCACGGAGTTTATAACCGAAGTTAATTCTGACATTGAAGGGGATGTAGGTGCGGATGCTGGTATAGGAACAGAAAAAAATGGGCTTTCTAAAATCTTTAGCTTTTTAAGTGGTGCAACAATCAATGCAGATGCCGGTGTTAATGCAAATCTTTCGAGAAAGTCTGATAGAATTGCAAAAAACATTCTTGAAAATACGCTTCTTGCAGATTTTATTGCTCTGCTTGATGCTGATAAAAGAAGAACCAAGAATAAACGTTGTTCTGGCATCAAAATTTTCCCCAATATAAGTGTTAGGCCAGAGGTGAATTCTTTCTCCTACATGATGTTAATCGCCCCATTTCTTAGTATGATTGATGGAGAGTTGCCGATTAAAACTGATGATGGTAATGTAATAAAAATTGACATCACTAAGATTGGAGAAGCAATAGAAAAAGGGCGAGGTTATTATGAATTTGTATCTACCATTGAGGGCAAAGATGTTATTTTGAGATTTAATCGTGGTGCTTTTAGAAATAGTTATACAATGTCGGATCTGCCCAAGATGCAGCTTACATATTACGCTATTCGTGTAGGCCAAATCAATAAGACTGATTTACAAGTTCAAAAAGAATTTGAGTTTGGAACCACGAAAACATCAAAACGTGTAGATTATGCTTCAATCCTCGAAAACAGTAATACCTCTATAGAACTTGAAGTATACGATGTTGTATTAGCTGGGGTATTGGATAACTAATGGACAAAATAGAAATTTATTGGGGCGCAGATAAGAATTTTAAGAGAGCAACAGAATCCTTAGAGAATATCAATTTTTTGGCCGATGTAGTAAATCACATCAATAAGACAGATTTGAAAATTGAAAGCGTGGGAGATCGGAAAGATCCACCCATGAGAGTAGAGAACCTCTTAGTGCATACTGATGATTATGGAGGCATTAGAGAGTGGGCGCTTCTTGGCTTTTCGAATAATATACTGCGGCACCTAAAGGTTGAAATCAAAAATTTGTGGTTGTGTAATCCTCCAACAAAAATTTATGAGGATATCAAAAGAATTATGATAAAGGAATTATTACAGAACATAGAACGCAATATCCAGATATCACAATTGATGATATGAGAAAGATGGCGAATGGCTTTAATGAGGCAGTAATTGGACAACCACATGTAATGAAACAAGCACTTGCCTCTATTTATTCGTTAAAAAGTAGTAAACGCAAGAGACCAGTTACACTTCTGTTTCTTGGTGATTCTGGTATTGGAAAGACTGAAACGGCAAAGTATATTAGTTCTTGTTTAGGTACGGACATGGTTAGGATTCAGTTTTCCATGCAACAAACCAATAACGCTTATCAATAATATTTGGTGCTGATCACGGTGAAGATAGCCTAGCTCGTGAACTTATTAGGCGTAGTTCTAATGTCATCCTTTTGGATGAATTTGATAAGGTGTCATCAGCGTTCTATAATGCTTTTTATCAAATGTTTGATGAAGGAACATTTGTGGACGCAAACTATGCGGTTGATGTTTCTAAGTGTATCATAATATGTACTACTAATTATAGGACAGAGGAAGAGGCAGAAAAGTATTTGGGTACACCAATTTATTCTAGATTTTCAAAAGTTGTGACATTCAATCCAATTAGCGTAGGTGACAAATTAAAAATTGCGAGAAAATGTTATGCTAGTCTGATGGCACATGTGGATACCGAAGATAAAAAGCTCATAGAGAACAATTCTGTTTTGACTCTATTTGAAAGAGTTATTATAGAAGGTGCCTACCCTAATATGCGTATGTTAAAGAATGACATTGAAGATGCAATCAATTTCGAAATATTGAAAGCGCGAGACATCATCAAATAAATTTGATATTTATCAATAATCAACCAACTCTACAATAATATTACTCTGCTGATACAGCCAGTCCGTAAATTCTTTCGGGCTGGCTGTTCCTGTTTTTACAGCCTTTTTTCTCTGCAATGCTTCTTTCTTAAAGTCGGAAAAGGAAGCCTGTATTTTTTCCAGACGGTCAGCCGGAAAGCCTGCGGTATTTTTTACCCGGTTTATTTTGTTGCGCCAGTTCTGGCATTCATTTTTATAAAGCAGGTCATAGT
>UMHA01017854.1_pt1 | contig 72407 bp, 74 predicted proteins | sample 1965401 | NCBI WGS metagenome assembly UMHA01 (sample SAMEA4836085, study PRJEB28245) | human gut metagenome | biome: gut microbiome; material: fecal sample | place: Denmark | collected 2008 | reverse complement strand
CATTACCAGACTTCAATTCATTTTTAAAATTCTTAGCAACTTTGATATTTGCAGCCTGATATCTTTTACCACTCTTAGCCCTAATCTCTAACCCTTTTTGAAGTTCATACATAATTTGTTGTAAAGTTTTCCGCTCTTCTTCTTGAGGTTTAGGTTTTGGTTCTGGATTAGGTTTAGGATCTGGATCTGGTTTTGGTTTTGGAATTGGTAGTTGTTTATCATCTTTTTCCTTTTCTTCAATCAAACCGACTGGCTTTTTCTCTTCAATTCTTTTTTGCTCATTATCTTTCTGTTCTTGTTTTTTGTAATAGTCTTCTATGATTGGTCCGTACTTTTCATTTAAAAACTTTTCGTATTCTTTAGGGTCTTCACCGATTTCTCTTTCTCTCGGTCTTGGTATTGTTGTATTGTCGTAGCAGATTACATTACCATTCTCATCTTTTTGGAATAGTTTTCTATCTGACTTATATTTGTTATGTATGTTATTTAAAGCGATTTGGTTTTCTTGATTATCCTGATTTTCTCTTTGAGCTTGTCTAAATAGTTTCTTATACTCATCCCAAGGCATTAAATGTGGTTGGAATTCTGGATCCAACATTCGTTCTGTAGCTGATTTCTGATTTTGTTGCTGATCTTGGGTTTGTTGTTGCTGGTCTTGAGTCTGTTGTTGCTGACTACTTACTTGATTATCTTGTTCTTTGCTAGCTGATTCCTTTTGGATAATATTTCTAATTTCAGCTTGATATTCTTCTGGCAAGATTTCTCTTGCTCTTTTAATTTCCTCTTCTCTTTGTTCTCTTTCTTCCAAAATTTGATTTTCATCTTGGCTATCTCTTGGCGTTATATTATCTAATTCATTTAATTTTCTAATATTAGAAATCATGTTGTCATAGGCAGACGCAATTCTTCTACTATCAGATAATCTATTATTTTCTCTTTCTATATATCTAGTAATGTTTTCTCTTTCTCTATTATATTCTTCCTCACTTAGAACTCCACGTGCTGCCTCTAATTGACTCATCATATTATCTAAATGGATAATTTCTTCTTGACGTCTTGCGATTTCTTCGTCTAATTCTTGTTTTCTTGTCTTATTTGATGTATTTTCAACTTCTTCAGTTGTAATTTCCTTTACAGTTTCTTCAGTTGTTGTTTGTCTAGCATTTAGAATTTCTTCTCTAGCTTCTCTACGTAAATCTTCCGGAAGTGCAAAGGCAGCTCTTTGTACTTCTTCTAGGCGAGCATTTCTTTCTGCTTCTATCCCCGCTCTTTCGGCTTCATCTCTTGGACTTATTTCATTTAAACTATTTAGTCTTCTAAGATTTTCTACCATGCTACTATAATTACGATTTAATTCTTCATTTTGTTGTAAGCTTTCTTGTTCCCTAGTAAGATGTGTATTAATATTTTCTAACTCTCTATTATATTCTTCTTCTGACATAGTATTTCTATTTTCTTCTAATTGTCTTCTTTCATCATTAAGATGCTCAACTTCTCTTTGATGTTGTTCTACTAATCTTCTTATCTCTTCTATATTCATCTTTTTTCACCCCTTACACTTCATCCGCAATTTGATTTAATACGTCTCTTACCATATCTAATTCTTCTTGGGTTGTAATATCTTCTAGTTTATCCGTTCCTAATACCGGATTCCAGCTGCTTACATAAATATTTTTTCTTCCATTTTCTCCAATGCTATGATCTGTATAACCAATATATTGTTTTTTTAGCTCATCATTTTCAAAAGTGAATAGTACTTCACACTCTACTTCTTTACCATCTTTCATAATAGTAATTGTTCCTAATTCATCTACTTGTTCCATTTTTCTATCCTCCTTATATATTATACCATATTATTTATCTTCTGTAATCTTTACATTTACATATTGCTTATCTGTTGGATTTTTTCTCTGGGTTAATTTTAATGTATATGTAATTTTATCTTTTTTATCTTTTTTGATACTTAGGCCGGTCACTTTCTTCTTTCCTTCTAATAACTCAAAATTGTCTTTACTACTATACAACTCTATATCTACTTTATCTTTTTTGCTTGATGTAGATAGCTCCATTTGGTATTTCATTATTTTATCATTAATAGTATCATCTACATAGTTTGTTAATTGTATACGATATTCTTTACTTTGATTTTTTTCTACATCATCCATATTAATTTTTATATTAATTTCATCAGCTAGCTCTTCTTGAGTGATTGGGACTTTAATATCGTATTTACTGTTTTTACTGCTTGCATTTTCTGTAATCATAATTGTGGCTAGAACAAAAACCACTACACATAATATTAAAAATATAATCAATAACACCTTATTGCTTGTGTCTGTTTTTGCTTGTTCTTTACGCTTTTTAGTTATTACCTTCTTTGTCTTTTTTTTGTTTGCCATAATCATCACCTAATACCTTTCACCATCATAATTTATAAATAAATCTTTGCAAGATTTGTCCTCTAACTCTATTCTTTCCAGTAGATTGTTTTTTCCTGCTAAAAAATTATATATGTCTTCATCTTTAAAACCTGCAATTTTTGCATCTTTACGATTGCTTCCATAATATACAGTTTTTATATTAGACCAGATGATTGCTGATAGACACATCGGACAAGGTTCACATGTACTATAAATAACACAATTACTTAAATCTTTTGTATTTAAACTTTGGCATGCTTTCCTAATCGCTACAATTTCTGCATGGGCAGTTGGATCGTTCGTAGATAACACTTGATTATGTCCTCTAGAGATTATTTTTCCATCTGTTGAAACTATAATCGCGCCAAAGGGCCCACCCTCTTCCTGGGATGCTCCCTTTTTAGCTTCTTCAATAGCCTCTTCCATATATTTCATTTTTATTTCCCCCTAGCTCATCAAGCTTAATATTATTAAAGCTATTTTTTGTTGTAATAATTCTGTTTGTGTTCCACTTAACGTGCTTGCTAACACAGAACTAGAAGTGTCTTCTGATATTGTTGTATCATTCGTAGTTTGACTAGTTACTGTAATCGTGCCATCAATAATTGTAGTGTTTTGTGCAGTCATTTTTATCGTTATCGTTGCCGCACTATCATATGATGTGCCCTTTTTTAAATTCGTGATTTGATAATTGTAACCAAAGTCTAACGTTGCTTCTTCACTTGTGATGTTAGCAACAATATCATAGTTGGTACTTGTTTGACTAATTGTTACTGTACCAAGAGATGCATTGGAACCATCTTTTATATTAATTTCTGTTTTTTCTCCATGTTTTTCTATTTCTAAAGTAGTAGTTTCTTCTTCACTTATTAGTTCTACTATCTCTTTTCCGTTTTCTTTATAATATATACATTTATTACCATTCCCTAATTCAAGCTCATATTGTGATACTTGAGACAATATTTTATCTAAATAAATATTTACTTTTATCGTTCCAGTTCCTGTTACATCTTTTTCTGTTAATTTTACCTCCGAAAAATTGGCATTATATCCTGTCATGATTTGATTTGCTTTTTCGTCGTTTTTTAAATCGTTTATTATTTTGTTTCCATAAGTTACTATGTTTTGTTCTGTTAAAGTTATTGTTATTACTTTATACTCATCCGTATATGATTCCGACAAATAACTTTCTTCTAAATTATTAGCCATTGATTCGGCAATTTTCTCTATCAGATATTTTAGATTTTCATTCGTAGTCGTAGAAGAATTTAGTGATTCAAAATAGTTATTATTGCCATTGTTTACATAAGTATTTGTAACACCATCAATAGAGTAATAGGCGGTTGCATTTTCTACTAAATACTTTGTATTGATTAGGCTTTGACCAGATAATTTGCTATCCAAATTAAAAAATAACTTTTTGTTTTCTTTATCTTGTACCATAGTAATATTATTTTCAGTATTTGAAAGATTATTTAATAGATTTGATATCATGGCATAGGATGGGTCCATAGTTGCTAAAGCACTAAAATAATCACTTTTTAAATTCATTTTTATATTACTCGTAGTTTTATAGTTATCTTCTAGCCCAGTTTCTATACGACTGTTCATTAGCTCAGTTGCTTTTTGTCCAAATTCTTTAATTACTGTTTTTGAAACATAACTAGGTGATGAGAAATACGTTAATACTCCACCACCGGCTATTAGAATTAACCCTAAAATTATTAACCCTACTACTAGTTTCTTTCCCTTTTTCTTTTTATCTTTTTCCATCATCCTACTCACTCCTATTATTTCAATTATAACAAAGATGTCATTTATTGTCGATAGAAAGTCTTCTCATTTGCGATATTTTTACAAAAAAAAAGCTCAATCTGAGCTATTCTACATAAGAAGATAAAACACTTATTGCATAAGGAACCGTTTTGTTCATTGTTTGTCCACTATTAGAAAATTCTACTGTTACTGTTAATTTAATTTCTTCTCCAGGATTTAATTCTTGATTGGTAATATCATTATGATTTATGATTACTGGTAAAATAGAATTGGCTTGATTATTATCATTTAAATAGTCTGGGCTTTCTGCAAATCCATCAATTTTTGCCTTTAAATTCCCGTTGTTTTTTATCGTTATAATATAGGTAAGAGTATCTCTGGGACTGGTTAAGTTAAATGTAAAATTAACGGTTTTACCATTATCTTCTATTTCGTGTGTTCCTGTGGGTAATACTGTTCCACCTTTGATTGCGGTTCCCTCTTGGATGTTTACAATTTCTACATCATAGATTTTTCCTTCAGCCTCTTTTTGTTTCAATTTTATTGATACTAAAGTAAAACCTATACATAGAAGAATTATTGTAATACAAAGTATCATAATAATAAGATTTTTATTTTTTATTAGCTTTTTCATGAACACATCCCCTCCTTTTTGTCGGTCTTAGATCCCATGTAACAAAATGTATAAGATTCTTCTCCTGATATTGTAATCTGTGAATATACCTTATAATCTCTTATGTAATACCAACTATCACTACTGGCATATACTGTATTTTCATTGTTCCCTGGAATGTACTGAATTGGCATGCTCGTATTATTCCTTTCTTGATTTTCTACATTAGCATTTACCATATAAGTAATTATTTTTTCATAAATTGTATCTGCATATATACTTGCATTTTCTCTTGTAATATTTACTGTTGTTGAAGATGAAGTTTTGGGTAAATTCTCTATTAGATCTGCTGAATTTAAATATAAAGTCCAAAGAATTTGACTATCTTCCGTTTCTTCCATATTTAGCCTTGTTGCTTTTTCTTGTAGAGTTGATTTGCTTTCTACTATTTGTGCAGTTTTAGCATTAGATAGTAAACTATTCTTGGCTAAAGATATTACCTTTTCATATATTTCGTGATCATTATAATTTATAGCATTAATTATTTGATTTTCTATTAAATTTGCATCTATTAATTTTTGAAATATTTCTGGTATTGCATCTTCAATACTTTTTCCTTCTATATCTTGATTTGCAATGACTCCTGCTTGCTCATTTTCAATAAAAATATTCGCTACTTCATTATCTTTATTGATTACTAAAAAGAAAGCAGGCCCTGTTGTGATATCAAATTCTACTCCAGTTTCGTAATTGTCTGTAGAAAATATTTTTTCACTGCTACCTAACGTTTCTTGATATTTTGGTAATGCTTTAGTAATTGCTAGATAAACTACTACTGCTATGATAGCAATTACTTCTAGTATATAAATCCATATTTTCCAACTTTTTTTCATAACACCACCTACCCTGTCGTCGTAAATTTAGGACTTAAAGTCAGGGTTATCTCCATTCCATCAGTAATGGCAGTTCCTTCTGCTATACTTTGAGTAGTCACGTAACCAACTCCATCTAATTTTACTTTTATTCCTAATAGATTTAATAAGTTATTTGCTACTTTTGATGATAAACCAACTACATTTGGTATAGTTAGGTTTTGATCATTTGTTATTAAATAAATCGTATCCTTATTTGTTATTTTATCATTTTTTTCTGGATATTGTTTAATTACTTTATCTCCGTTTCCTATTACCTGATAAGTAATACCGTTAGATGTTAAGTTTATTTTCGCAGATTCTAATTTTTGATTTATAAAACTAGGTACTTTATATTCAGTTATTTCTATTTTTTGAGTTTCCGTATCATCATTGCCATAATATTTAGAAGCATTATTTACAATCTCTTTTATAGCATTTGATAAAGGTTTCTGACTTCCACCAGATGGTCGCTTTACAGAAGCATAAATGATTAATTTGGGATCACTTTTAGGATAAATTCCAGCAAAAGATGATATGATATCCTCTTTTCCATTTAAATATCCACCGCCGTTTTCTGCTGCGATTTGAGCGGTTCCTGTTTTTCCAATTAGTTCACCGCTTGGTATTCTAAATCCACTACCTGTATTTCCTATACCATTTACGCAGTCGTCCATTAATTGAATCATCTTCTGTACTGTTTCTGTAGAGGCTACTCTTTCAATCTCTGTACGCTTATTTTTTAGAATAACTTCATTTGTGTCTGGGTCTACAATTTTTTTCACGACATATGGTTCTAGTAACATTCCATCATTTGTTAATGATGTCATAGCTTTTACGTTTTGAATCGGGGTTGTAGTAATACCTTGACCGAATCCTGCGTTATAAATTTCTGTTTCGTATTTAAAATCTAGTTTTCCTGCTTCTTCATTTGGTAAACTAATTCCTGTTTTTCTACCAAAACCTAGTTTCTTAAAATATTCTCTTAGCATGGAACTTGTCATATAGCGATTAATTAAATTAATAACTCCGACATTACTACTCATCGCGTAACCTTTATCAAAAGTAATTGTTCCCCATCCGTTACGGTCCCAGTCACCGATTTGTGTGCCATCAGTCGTGGTATAAACACCAGAGAGATAAGTTTCGCTTCCGTTATATACACCATTTTCCATTGCGGCCATATAGGTAAATGTCTTCATAGTTGAACCAGGTTCATATGGAGATGATACTGTGGGATCTAAATAATTTGTAATGTTTCTTATATTAGGATCAAACGATGGAGATGTTGCAGTAGCAAGTAATGCTCCAGTCTTTGCATCCATAATAGTAATATTAAACCACTCCCAGTCGTAATCTATATCCGAATTGTTTAGTGCTTGTTCTACAAAAAACTGAATCTGACTATCAATTGTTAAATAGATATCTTTACCTTGAGAAGCTTCTTTGCGTCTTTCTTTTGTATCTGCGATTTTATACCCTTGTAAATCTTTTTGATATTCTACATAACCGTCTTCACCTTTTAAAATTTTATCATAATATTTTTCTATTCCCATTTCTCCTACAATGGTTTCTTCGCCTGTTTCTTCGTTTATTTCTGTTTTTGCATATCCTACTGTGTAAGATGCAAAATCTCCTTTTGGATAATATCTTTTAAAACTTTCTACAAAATCAATTCCAGGTAAATCTAGGGCTTCTATTTTATTTTTTGTAAGTTCAGACAATCCTTTTCCTTTTGCTCCAAACTCTGTTTGGTAAACTCCTTCTTTTGATAAATATTTTAATACTTCCTCTTCTTCCATGCCTAAAATTGGGGCTAGCGCTTTGGCTGTTTTTTCTTTATCTACTACATGTTGAGGATTTTTTTTGTCTGTTGTTCTTTTGGAGTCTAAGTAGGCAATTAATTTATAGGAAGATACATTTTGTGCTACTGCTTCTCCGTCAGATGTATAAATACTACCGCGTTCTGCCGATAAGGTTTCTGTTGCCGTAGTTCTTTTACTAGCTAATTCTTTTAAATTTACCTCATCCACTTCTGCAGATAGTCCTAATTGAATTACTCTTCCTATCATGCAAGCAAACAAAAAAAGAGAAGTAAAAATTACTATCTTAGAATATTTGATATTATTTTTCTTTCTCTTTTTTGCTTTTGCCAACTTTTCTCACATCCTATTTATCTTCTGTTACAGTCTTAATATTATTATTATTATAACTTAATCCTTGTTCTTCTGCAACTTCTTGAATTTTTGTAAGGGATGCTAATTCATTAATTGTCATAGCTAAACTTTCATTGGTTTTTTGTTGTTCTTCTATTTTTTGCTTTTGTTTTTCAACCTCGTAGTTAATATTTGCTAGGGTTGCTTTGGAAAAAACAATGGATACTGGAGAAATTACTAGTAAAAACAGAGCTAGTGTATAAAGTAGTTTTTCAAACTTTGACATCTTTAGTCTTTTTTTAATTTTTCTCATATTTTCTCCTCTTTCCCTTATTTTATTCTTTCAATTACTCGAAGTTTAGCACTTCTTGCACGGTTGTTATTTTTTAACTCTTCCTCACTCGGAAGAATTGCTTTGTTGACAACCAATTTAAAGTCTGGTAAATACTCGTCAGGAATATTTGGTAATCCCCTTACTTTATCATCAATCTTACATTTTTCTTTAAATACTTGTTTAACAATTCTATCTTCTAATGAATGAAATGTAATTACCGCCACTCTTCCTCCTACCTTGATTAATGATAGTGCTTGTTCTAGTGCTGGTTCTAATACATCTAATTCATGATTTACTTCAATTCTTATTGCTTGAAAAATTTGTCGTGCTGGATGTTTATCTTTTCTAAATTTCATGGGTACAGCACTTTTTATAATTTCTACTAATTCTAAGGTGGTTTCTATTGGTTTTTGTTTTCTATATTCCACAATCTTTTTTGCAATGTTATTTGAAAACTTATCTTCTCCATATTTCTTGAATATTCTTGTTAATTCTTCTTTTGAGTAATTATTTACTACTTCATATGCAGAAAGAGGATTTTCTCTATTCATACGCATGTCCAGTTTGGCATCCTCATGATATGAAAATCCACGAGAAGCATCATCTAGTTGTGGAGAAGATACTCCTAAATCAAATAAAATCCCATCGACTGCTGTTACATTCTTTTTTTCTAGTTCTTCCTTTAAATTTACAAAATTACTTTTAATAATAGTGAAGTTAGTACCAATCGCATTTAAGCGATTAGTACTATGCCGAATTGCTTCACTATCTTGGTCAAAGGCGAATAAGACCCCTCTTTTTATTCGTTGCAAGATGTAACTACTGTGTCCGCCATAGCCTAAGGTACAATCTACAATGATACTATCTTCTTTTAAATTTAGTGCAGAAATTGACTCTTCTAATAGTACGCTAATATGTTTTTCCATTATAAATCCACACTTTCATTAAATAGATTTTCGGCTATATCAGACATGTTGATGGAAGCAGAATTGAAAAAGTTTTCCCAAGCAGTTTTTGACCATATTTCTAGCCTGTCTCCAGTACCGATTACAACGCAGTCTTTTTCGATACCAGCATAGGCAATTAGTGGGGAGGTAATGTTAATACGGCCTTGCTTGTCAAATTCTGCTACAGTAGCACCTGATAGGAAGAAACGGGTAAAGTTTCTTGCATCTTTCTTGGTAAACGGTAAGGATTCTAGTTTATGGACGATGGTTTCCCATCTTTCTATGGGATAAGCAAATAAACAGTTTTCAATACCTCTCGTAATAACAAATTTATCGCCTAGTTCTGTTCTAAATTTTGAAGGAATAATTAATCTTCCTTTATCATCAATAGAATGATGATATTCACCCATAAACATAAAAATCCCCCACTTTTCACCACCAGTTACCACTGATTAACTATATATTAACTAAAATAAGAGAGTTTGTAAATATACTGAAGAAAAAATTTTTTAACATTTACATATTCTTTACAAAAAAAATAAATCCATTTCGGATTTACTTTCTTTTTTTCTGATAAATCTTATACCCTCCACTATGATAATCCATGCTCCATTCTTTGTTTTCTATAAATCCTGCTTTCTTTGCTACATTTTTACTAAGAATATTTGCCGGATCAATCGACAATATTATTCCATCTATATTTTTTTCTTGCTCTAGTAGTAAATCACTTGTTTCTCGTAATGCTGTTTGCATATATCCTTTTCTTCTTGCTTTTTTATGAATGGCATAAGAAATGCTAACATTCTTTTGATTATGATGACAAAATATATCTGAGATTTCTATAAAGCCTACAGGGTATTTATCGTAATATATAATATAAGGGCTATCTGATATTCTTTGATGGCAGAGTTGCTTTGTACTTTTAAAAAGATATGGATATCGCCACAAGTATCCATATTCACCACAAACGGTTCGGTCTTGATTTAATTCTTCTATTAACAGCATATCTAATGGATTGTTCGGATTTATTTTTTTTATACTTATATTTTCGGTTAGTAATATCTTTTTCATATTTTTATTTACTCATACTCTCTGATGATATTAGCATTTTTATTTTCTTACCATCTTCTGTTGATTGCTGTTCTATGTCGGTTGATGCTAATGTTTGCGTTGCATATTCTTTTAAGTTTTCAAATTTTGTTGTCGCCTTTTCTTGGGCTCTCTTTTCACCAGATATTGCCGCTTTTACTATTTCTTCCATTGTATCTAGAAACATTTCTTGAGGTAAATTTTCCCTTACAAATTCTTCTTGTTTTTCATTCACTAATAACATGGTAGTTGCTAATTCGTGGATATTTCTTATAGCCGTTTGAGAAGCTGAAAAAATTTCTTTTGTTAGAATTGATTCTTCTACTTCTAAGCCGATTGCTTCTGCCTGATTATACAAATCTTGTAGTTCCTCTAATGTCTTGCTTTTGCTTTCCATTAGATGGCTATAATCTTCGGGTGACCCAACTGTGCACTCAGCAACTTCATGCAAATATCTGTTATAACATTCTTGCTGTTTTGTTATTATTTCTTGTGTTGTTTCTTTGTTAATTTCTCCTCCTGTAATCGTCATTAATCTCAAACAATTCATTTTGGTTAATTCGAGGCTCGCTCTATCTTGTGTAATTTCATTCTTGTCTAGACTAATTTCGGTACATTTCTCATCCGCCGCTTGTGCTAGTTTTATGCTATTAATTAACGACTCTATTATTGTTAGTAAATATGTATATCTGTTTGTGGCAATCATTGTACCTAAAGTTTCTACCAAATTTTCAAATTCTCTATTTTCATTTGCCATTTTATAACCCCCTCTTTCTTGGACGATATTATATCACAAAAGAAAAAATTGTCAATTTATTCTGTATATTATATTAAGCTTATTCTTAATGTAAAAAAGATTTACTTTCGTAAACCTTTTCTTAATTTATTTTCTTAGTTCCTTGTTTTCGATTTCTTTTTTTATTAATTTTATGAATTCTTCCTCAGATACTGTTGTTGTTTCTTTTTCACCATGTAATCTATAGCTTATGGTATTATTTTGTTTTTCATTATCTCCTAGTATTAAAGTATAAGGAACTTTTTTAGTCTGTGCTTCTCTTAAACGATATCCTAATTTTTCATTTCTATCATCAAGTTCTGCACGAATTCCTTGTTCTTTTAATTTTTCTGTTACTTCTCTTGCATAATCTCCTTGGAATTCAGATGATACTGGAATTACTGATACCTGTATTGGAGCTAACCAAGTTGGGAATGCTCCTTTTGTCTCTTCAATTAAGAAAGCTGTAAAACGATCGAATGTTCCAAATATCGCTCTATGAATTACTACTGGAGTTTGTTTTTCTCCATTAGAGTCTACATATGTAAGTTCAAATCTTCTTGGTAGCAAGAAATCTAATTGGCAAGTAGAAAGTGTTACTTCTGGTCCTACAGCTGGTTTTACTTCAACATCTAATTTAGGTCCGTAGAATGCGGCTTCTCCCTCAGCTTCAAAATAATCTACTCCCATTTCATTTAATACTTCTCTTAATTTGTTTTCTGCAGTATCCCACATTTCATCATCGTCGAAATATTTTTCTTTATCGTTTTTATCTCTTAGTGACAATCTAAATTTGTAATCTTTTATTCCGAAGTCTTTATAAACATCTAAAATTAAGCTTACTACGCGTTTGAATTCGTCTCCTATTTGATCTGGTCTAACAAATAGATGGGCATCGTTTTGACACATGCAACGAACTCTTTCTAATCCTTTTACAGCACCACTCGCTTCATATCTAAAGTCAGTTGCGAACTCTCCAATGCGAACTGGGAGATCTCTATAAGAATGCATCTTGTTTTTATATACTAGCATATGATGTGGGCAGTTCATTGGACGAAGTACAAACTCTTCATCATCTACTTTCATCATAGGAAACATATTTTCTTTATAATGATCCCAGTGACCTGAAGTTTTATATAAGTTTACAGTACCAACACATGGTGTATATACATGATTGTACCCCATGGCTTCTTCTTTTTGATATATATAATTTTCTAATTCATGACGAATTAATGCTCCATTTGGTAACCATAGAGGCATTCCTGAACCAACTAATTCATGAGTCATAAATAACTCTTGTTCTTTTCCGATTTTTCTATGATCTCTTTCTTTTGCTTCTTCTAGTTCTTGTAGATAATTGTCTAGGTCCTCTTGATTTTCAAAGCACACACCATAAACTCTTTGAAGCATTTTATTTTTGGCATCACCTTTCCAGTATGCTCCGCTGTGTTTTATTAACTTAAAATGTTTTAATTCTTTTACAGTTTCTACATGTGGTCCTCGGCAAAGATCTGTGAAGTCTCCTTGGGTGTAACAAGAAATTGTCGTTTCATTCTCATCCATTCTAGAAATTAAATCTAGTTTATATGGATCTTCTTTAAACATTTCTAATGCTTCTTCTTTAGTTAATTCATGACGAACTATTCTTTTTCCATCTTTTGCGATTTTTTTCATTTCCCGTTCTATTTTAGGAAGATCTTCCTCAGTTAAAGTTTTATCTCCTAAATCAATATCATAATAGAACCCTTCTTCTATTACTGGTCCTACCCAGAATTTTGCTTCTGGATATAAATGCTTTACTGCTTGTGCTAATAAATGAGCACAAGAGTGATTCATCATATTTAATCTTTCATTTTCTTTTATATTTATCATATTATCTCTCCTTTATATTTTATCCTTTTTTACGATATTGGACTCCTATTTCTTGGGTTAACTTTTCTAATGATGTACCATATGGATTCATATATGGTATTATTCTTGCATTTCTTTCCTTATTTGTTTCATTCCTTACTAATATGTATTCTCCTGTCGCAACTTGATCGTACGAGAGGTTTTGTAGTCTTACCCTCTTAGGTGGTTCCTGACCTTTTGTTCGTATAATCTGTTCCATTTCTTCGTGAGTTAAGCGTTTTTCTTGCAAGCATTGAATACCAAAATAGTCTTGTAAAAACCTTCTCGTAGTAATGCTTAAGTCAAATTGTCTTTCTTTGTTAATTCTAGATTTTTTCCTACTAGACGTTTTGTTTTCTACTTCAAAAGTCACATTATCTTGTTCATATTTTTCGTAATCAATGGTTTCTAAATCTAATTCGATTTCTAATTCCAGCTCTTTTTGACGGCAGATTTTTTGTGCTTGTGTTTTTACATTAGGATTTTCTGCTTTCTGTGTTAATTGCGCTAAATTATCAATAGGCATTTGTTCCATTAAATGATATGCTCTAATGATTTGACTGTTATCCTTTTCTACTAACAGTTTTGCATTTATTGCATCCCATAAAATTTGTTTTTGAAAGTCATCATTTGATTTCGAGAGTTTTTTAGACAGTTCTTTTAAGCTCACATTTTCTGATAAGTATCTCTCTAATAAAATTGCTTTTACATATCTTGTAAACTTCTCATCCTGTTTTTGTTGCACTAAAATAAGTAATGCTTGTTCATGAAAATCTTTTACCTTTGGTTTATATCTTTTCATATTATCTCCTCACTTTACAAATAAAAAAAGCACCCCTTTTTCAGGAGTGCTTTGTACACGGTACCATCCTATTTTTTACTTATTTTTGATAACGGTTCTAACCGGAATTACTTTTTATAATTCTACTCGAAAGGGAGTAATAAATTAGACTTTTCTTCGTTCTCACCCACCACGAAGTCTCTTTTAAAAGCGATTAATTTACCATGTCCTTTGTCAATGTATTTTTCAAATACAGTTTTAGCATAGCACCTTTTTCTATTTTATTCAACCTTTTTTTATCTACTATACCAAGTTGTTGGTACATTCATCACTGATTGTAGTCCTAGGAAGCCTTGATAGTATCTTTGCCTTCCATAGCGGAAAAATCCATTTAGTGAAGAACAGTTTCCATCATTTGCATCAAAAATGCTACAATCTACTACTGCTAAGTGAAGATGCACTCCTGTTGCAATACCGGTTCTTCCCATAAATCCTAAATAATCATTAATAGTTACTGGCTTTCCTACATATAAATCCGGAGCATAGCTAGATAAATGGACATATTGAGAAGTATAGTTTTGACCATTAATATTGTGATTGACAGTTACGATTTTAGCTCCTGCAGAATCCCTGTAAATTCCTGATATGGTTCCATTAGCAACAGGATAAATAGGTTCTGCAGTTCCTCTTGGGCTAGTAATATCCAAGGCAAAATGGGATGCGTTTACGTAACTTGTAATTGTTCCCATTTCCGTTGGTAAGTACCATATCCTTTTTGGGCTTTCTAGAGTAGCAACTGTATTTTTTCTTGCCGGTAGTGCTACTGCTGTCGGAGATTCTTTAGATACATAGGTGCCACTTTTCATTTCTTTATATATCTGAAAAACATTATTTGTTTCGGTTGTTGTTGTTTCTTTTTTCTCCGCCACTTCAACAGCGGCCATATCTTTTGTGTTTACTAATTCGTACTCTAATTGAAAAGCCTGGGTTGATAGATTATTTTTATAATATACCAAAGAAAAAGAAAGAAGTAATAGTGCGCAAGATATCTTTTTGATAAGTTCTTTATTAGATAATATCTTTTGCATACTTCTTCCCCCTAAAAATTGACTCTATTTTATCATTACTTTTTTATTTTGTAAAGAAAAATAGAAGCTAATTTCTTCTATTTTTTCCAATTAATTCCATAGGTAATGTTAACTGTTTAATTCGTTCTATTATTCTTCTGGCTTTTACTTTATCTACTCCTGATGAAGTAATCGATAACGATGTTTCTAATTCTTCTAATGTCAAATTAGAAGTAAAAAATGTTGGCAAGTGATTTTGCATGCGATACTGAAGAATTGGACCTAGCACTTCATCTCTTGCCCAGTTACTTTCATTTTCAGCACCTATATCATCTAGTAATAATATAGGTGAGTTTTTTATAAAATCAAATCTTTCATTGTAGTCTGTTTGAAAAGATGATTTTAAGCTTCTTAAAAACTCAGGATAATATACTAAGGCACAAGATACTTTTTTCTTTGCCATTTCGTTTAATAGAGCCGCAATTAAATATGTTTTTCCACTTCCAAAAGAGCCTGTTAAATATAGTCCTTTTGGATTTTCCTTTTTGTTGTACTTTTCTATAAATTCTTTAAAGTATCTAATAATAGGCACTCTGGATTTATCATCGGTATAAACATCTTTCAAGCTTGCTTCTTTTATCTCTTTTGGCATATCAAATAGTTCTAGATTTTCTTTGTATGCATTTTCTTCTATATCTTTTTCTTTCCATTTGCAGGCAACATAAGAAAATTTAATAATCCTGTTTTCTTTTTCAGGAGTATAACAATACCCCACTACATTATTTTTGCAGTGTTCTAGACCTTTACAGTTTTTACAGTTTTTATGTTCTATCAAAGCATCCTCTAGGCTAGATGTATATTTCATTAAAATTTCTTCTTCGATTGGTAATGTTTTGATAAATTGATAGAATTCTTTATTACTGCAAGCATCTTGAAACGAATGGATTAATTCTGTTTCGTTTAAATCTCTTTCTAAAATATTGTTTATTGCTTTCATGTAATCACCTTTACTTATATTTATTGTATCTTGTTTTTAATGAATTGTCTATTCTAGTTTTTTATCTTCTATGATTACTTCTGTATTTGGAAAAACAGTAATCGTTCCAGAATCTTTTGTCATTAAATAAGGAATATTTTTGTTTTCTAGTTTCTTTAGCACTTCTTGATTAGGGTGACCAAAGTTATTGTCTTGTCCTACCGAGATTAATGCTAGTCTTGGAGATGTAGCATTCAAAAAAGAATTTCCTGTACTAGTTTTAGAACCGTGATGGCCTACTTTTAATACATCTATATTTAAATTATAATTTTCTAATAGATATTTTTCTGTATCTATTGTAGCATCTCCCATTAACAAAACAGTTAAATTGGGGTGATGTACATAATAAACAGAGCTACTATTGTTTTCATTCTTCCATGATTTATTTAATTGATAAAGTGTAAAAGTTCCTACTTGAAATACGGAATCTTGCTTACTTTCTGTTACTTTTCTTTCCTTTAGAAGGTTATTTTCTAAAAGTGAAGTTGGCCCTAAATTTATATATATTTTTTCCGCTTTAAAATGGTTAATTAAATAAAATACCTCACCCATATGGTCCATATCTCCATGTGTTAAAAAAAGAAAGTCTAACTTTTTAATTCCCAAACTTTTTAGGAGAGGAATTGTTGTATATTTTGTTATTGTGGTAGATGTTTTTCCATCAAATCGTAGTTTCCCGCCAGTATCAATTAAGGCTGTTTTCCCTTGTGAATATATTAATAGAGAATCTCCTTGTCCTACATCTATCACGACACCATTCTTAATACAACAAACCTTTTAGAGTGAACACGATATAACTTATATAATAAGAAAAGTTTTGTAAGTGAATAGGATTTAAAGGCACAAAAATAAGAGCCTTTCGGCTCTTTCAAATGCAACTATTAATTATTAGGAATTAGTGGAATGTTAGGAAATAACTTATTTATTTCTTCTACTTCTTCTGCTTTTTTCCATTTGCTCATTCCGTCTTTCCATACCAAACTTTCTTTTTTTAATGACCCATCTTCTATCTTTTTCTTTAATGTTTCCATATCAAATGGTCCAGTTTGTTTTCCATCTTCTACTACATAATATTTTGTTGTAGGGATTGGAGGAGGTGTCATATTATTTGAATTATTTATATTATTATTTAAAATCCCATTCATTGTTCCGGCAATATTCTGTCCAACTGCTCCACCTACTGCTATTCCTGCCATCATTGCTGCTGGATTAAATCCAGAACTTCCACTTCCTAAATCAACACTTCCTGCACCATTTTCACCCATTTTTCCAAGTGCATTAGCACCTGCTATTCCAACTTCACTTTGTTTCTCAATTTGGAATGCTCCTAAATTATTACTTTGAGTTTGCTTATGTACAGCATATTGTCCTTCTTCTCTTTGAATTCTCAAACTTTCTTCATAATTTTCAATATCAATTCTTTGTTTATCGGCAATATTTTTAATTTTTGCTTCTGTTTCTGCTTTGATAGTGGCACTCGTTACATCTTTTGTTACATTCATAAGTTGTTTATATCCTTCACTTGATTTGTCAAGTTCGATTGCACCAATATCAACGCCCGATACTAATACACCAAAATCTTCTTTTAATCTTTCACTAATATCTAATTCAATTTTGTCATTAATCTGCGATATTTTTGTTTCAATTTGTATTAATGGAATACTATTCATTGCAGGAGCATTTGCTACCGTATCTTTTGCATATCTAATAACTACATCTCTAATTTGATTTTGGAAATCTTCCAATTTAAATTCTGCTAATCTATGTAATTTAATGAATTCTCTATAATCATTAATTTTAAAACTTATTGTTCCTCTAACTGCTGTTGGAACACCAAAATCTTCTAATCTTGGATCATATACATCAAAGAATGGTACTGCAAATTTAACTTGTACAATTTGTGCTAAATTTATAAAATAAACTTCTGCTTGAAATGGTGTTCCACCATCATATGCAAGACCAACGATACTTGCTAATATTGGTAAGTTATTTGTTTTAATCGTTTCATCAAATGGTCCTACAACAAAATCTTGCATAGTTCCATCTTTTTGTTTATACACAAAAACTGCTACTTCCCCATCTTTTACTCTTAATGAAGACCCCCAACGAATTGCATTTTCTCTTGTATTATCTCCTGCTTGGCTTCCTTTTGGATTCCATTTCCAAATTAGATACGATGGCTCATCACATCTAATTTCATCCATAAATCCTCCATTTTTTTCTTTATTAAATAATCCCATAAAAATCATTCCTTTCTATATTTATTTTCTTAATGGACTACCATATATAAGCAAAAGCTTCAATTTTGTCAGTAACTTTTGCATCAGATGCAAGTGAAATATCAAACGGAACTCTTTCATTTGAAGGTATATCATCTATGAAAGTGCTTTCACTTGATACAATTTTGTTATTAGAATCTCTGAAAACAACAGTAATCATTACAGATTCAATTTTATACTTATTCGGATTGTAAACTTTCCCTGTAATTTTATCAGAATTTACTGAAAGATTTTGACATTTCATTTCTTTATATTCAGGATGTTCTAAACTGCTAACATCAACTACATCATCCTCATCTGGTTCAAGAAGTGTAACTTCAATTTTTGCTGGTTCTTCTGAAGCTTCTATTAAAGTACCTTGGTCTACCATATCTTGATTTGGATATAAAACACTTAGCACTCTTTCTTCCGAACCTAGAATTTTTCCTGACTTATCATAGGTAGTAACTCTAAATTTAGGATATTCGATTGCTTTTGTCGAACTAGAATTTGATATAGTTACAATGCAAGTTAAATACTTACCGGTCATTGTATAACCAACTTCTTTAATTTTTATGTATTTATTAGAATTTGCCACTATATTATCTCCAAAAGATGCTAATGTATTTGAATTATTTTTAGATTCATCTTTTGACTCATCTTTTTCATCAGTTTTTGTTTCTTCCGTTTTTATTTCAGAAATATTAGAAGAATTATCTTTTGTTGTAGAGTCACTATTATTGCTAAAACCACCACATATAGCAACGATAATTAAAGTTATTATGATAATTACAAATATAATTCCATAAATACCTCCAAGGATCTTCCAAATTCTCCATTTAGAATTTTTTATTGATTGATTTGTTTCATCATACATTTTCTGTATTTCTTGCATTCTTTCGTCATCTTTAAATAATAGCTTTGCTTTATGATATGCTTGTTCAAATTTTGCTTTCCAAGCATCTGATACTGCTAATCTAGCACTCTGTATTTGCGTATTTTGGTAAAGATCAATTTCAATATTTGATTTAGAAAGAATCAGAAATTCATATAAATCTTCCTTTGTATTTGGTATAGGAAAACTTCTTATTAAAGATATTTTTTGTTCATCAGTTGTAGTCAATGGTTCTCCCATATTTAGACTACTTAATATTTTACTACCAGCTTTTTTCTTTTCTCTCCTTGTTTCTATCATCTCAAGTTTTTTAGCAAGTTCTGCAACTGCACTCGAAGATTTTGAACCTCTAAATTCAAAACCACAAGTTGGACAATTAGCAGTAAATGATTTTAGATTTTCTCCACAATTAGGACATTTTACAATTTTTCCCTCATATACCGTCTTTCTTTCGGTTTGTTCTTCTACCTTTTCTGTTTTTATTTCGTCTGATTTTTTTTCAATTTCTTTTTCTTCGTCTTTATATTTATCTACTGTTGCCCCACAAAAATTACAAAATTTAGATTTATCGCTTATTTTTTCCCCACAATTTGAACAATACATATATTTTTCTTCTTTCCTTTTTAATTCTTTTATTTCATTATCATTATTATCCGTATTATTATCTTTCTGTATTATTTTTTCTTCCTTTATTTCTTCTTGTTCTATTTCATTTTTCTCGTTTGATGTTTCTTTAAATTCTTCAACCACTTGATTCTTAATATCATTAATAACTCCTTTTGCCGAACTAACCACATTCTTTAATCCAGAAAAAAGTGCTTTTGATGTAGCTGCAGTTTCAGGAATTATATAAGCAATTTTATTATCATTCTTATTTATTTTCTCAACTGGTTTATCTTCTCCAATAATTGCATTTATTATTGAATCATACCAAATAGATAATTCTTTCTTCTTTTCAAATAAAAAATGTTCTCGTGTTCCATTTTTAAACAATATCTGTAATCCCAAACCATAATCATCATCATCTACTTTGAAAATTTGAACTTTTCCATTTACAACTTTTATATTATCTAATGGAATCTTTTCAACAACATCTTCCGATTTAGAAAAAAGTCCATTGGATTTTTCATGAACATATATCAGATTTTTATTTGTTAAATACATTTCATAAATTTCTGTGTATTTATCATTTGCTTGATATCTTTCAACATTAATTGTTTGTTGTAGTATTCCTTCATCTAAATCAAGTTTCAAATCTTTCATTTTAACATCACCCTTTTACTACTTTTTTTAATACTTATCTAGTTTATCTCCTCTTTGTTATATATTGCTTCGCATATATCTCCTATATCACAATTTAAATATTCGCATATCCTTAAAAGAACGCTTATAGCCACTTCTTCATTTTTTCTTAATTTAGTCATTGTACCAGTAGCAATATTTAAATTTTTCCTTAGGGTTACCGGAGATATGTCTTTTTCTATAAGTAATATCCATAATTTTTTATAACTTATCTGCATAACCATCCCCTCCGTTCCTATATACATTTTATTATATTATTCAAAAAAATTCTACATTTTTTGATAATTTCTTCGATATTTTTCTCAACTTCTTGCGAAAATATAAAAAAAACTAGGTATTTAGCAAACACCTAGTTTTTTACTTTATTTATTAATTTATTTTTTTTATCCATTTATTTCTGTTCCATCTTTAAATTTAAATACTATGGTATCTTTATCTTTAATGGTTGCACTTTCAAGTAAACTTCCCCACAATAGTCCATCAAACTTTTCAAGAAGTCTTGTTTGTTTTTTTAAGGTATTAATATAGTCTTTTATCATCTGATGTTTTGCTGCTTGTTTTGATATCTCAATTTCTATTTGTTCATACTTTACTTTTGTTTCATCATAAGTTTTTATTATCGCATCATATTCTTTTTTATACTTTTCTTGGTTTTGTGCCACACTTGAATTCATTTCAATAAGCTCTTGTATTTTTTCAACTTGCTCTGCTAGACTATTCTCCAGTTTTTCTTTTTCTTCTGATAATCCTTTTTTGTTGCATATTTTATCAAGTATTCTTTCAAGGTTAGAAATTATCTCATCCTTATTTTCAATCATTGAATTAACTACATTTACAAATCTACTTTCAATATTTTCAGACCTTATTGCTGGTGTTTTACATTTCTCTTTTCCAGAGTATTTACCGTTGCATTGATACATTATTCTTCTATATTTATCATTTGAATGCCATACCTTAGCTCCATAGCTACTACCACATTCTCCACATTTAATTTTTGCTGTCAAAATATTAGTTCCACTATACTTACCCTTAAGCATTAATCGTCTATCAATTTCTAATCTTACCATTTCAAATACATCTGGTTCTATAATCGCTGGGTGGTTATTTTCAACATAGTATTGTTGTACCTCTCCATTATTTATTTTTTGATTTTTAGTTAAGAAATCGACAGTATAATGCTTTTGAAGTAAGGCATCTCTTTTATATTTTTCATTTAATCACCAACTTCATTTTTATTTTATCTTGTTTTTTTAACTTTGTAAATTACCATCTGTTGTTATGGTTTGATTTTTAGGATAGATTGTTATAGTTCCAACATCTTTAGTCTTTAAATTAGGAATATTATATTTTTCAAGTTTTAATAATACTTCTTTACTTGGATGATTATAACGATTATTTTTACCTACAGATATAATAGTTAGTTTAGGAGAAAGTTCTTTTAATAATTTAGTACTTGTCGAAGTGTTTGAGCCATGATGACCTAGTTTTATAATATCAGGTTTTAAATTATAGTTTTTTACAATATATTTTTCAGATATTTTAGTAGCATCTCCTAAAAATAAAATATTTAAACTTTTATGCATTACATAGTAAATAGAACTAGAAGTGTTTTCTTCTTGCCAAGCTTTATTTAATTCAACTATTTTAAAGTTACCTAAAGTAATTATTTCATCTTGTTTACTTTTACTTGTTTTTTTTCACTTACTTATTTCTTTTTCTATTTCTTTTTTAGAGCCTAAATTTATTTTTATTTTCTCTATTTTAAAATTATTATTTAAATAAAATATATCACCCATATGATCGTAATCTCCATGTGTAAGTAAGGCAAATTTTAGTTTTTTTATACCTAAACTTTTTAATAAGGGAATAATTTTATATTTTGCAACACTATCTTCACTATATATATTTCCTCCTGTATCTATTAAGAGAGCTTCACCTTTGGAGTAAAGTAAGGCACTATCTCCCTGCCCTACATCTATCATTTTTATGAAATCTTGTTTTAAATAAGATGACAGATAATGTCCTAGAAAAAGAGTTATTAAGATGATTAATACTTTTTTCTGTTTCTTTTTTAAATATACAAGTAGAAATAAAAACTCAATAAAATAAATAAAAATATTTACTTTGGGAAAGATAAATTTTCCTATTTCTATTTTGCTTAAAAGCAGAGAGCTTTGTTCTAGAATAGTAATTGATAGTTGATATAGTGGTTCTATGATGGGGATTAAAAATGCAGCGATTGTTAATGGAAAAACTACTAGATTTACGTATGGAATATAGAATAGATTGTATACTATGCTTAGTACATTAACTTGATAGAAATAGTATAGACTAATAGGAATACTTAATAGAAAAGAAAGAACAGAACTATACCATAAACTTTTCCAATAAGAAGTTCTTTCTTGAAAGAAAGACAATAACCCTATACTTATTATGAAAGAATACCAGAAAGCAGCTTCTGTTATAAAATAGGGATTTATTAACATGGTAATTATTATTGAAAAAACAATTAATCTGTTTTTGGGGAGATTTAATCTCCATACTTTGTTAATAGAAAATAAAAAGAAAAATAGTACTCCTCGTAATATAGAAGCATTTAAATCTAAAACAAAGAAATATAAGAATATTATTATAAATGTTATTAGATAGCTTGTCTTTTTATGCACTTTTATTTTCTTCAATATTCTTAATATTGTATTTGCAATCAAGTAAAATTGCATCCCACTGATTGCTAGAAGATGACTGATTCCATTTTCTTGATAACTTAACCTCACTTCCTCTTCTATTTTTTCATCATTACCAAGGAGAAAAGCTTGCATATATGGATGAGTTGCTTTTTTATTTAAAATATTTTTTATTCTATCAAACAGTTTAGTAGAACTTTTTATTATCTTGATTTCGTTTATTGTTATCAATTGATAGATTCCTTGCTTTTTTAAATAAAATGAATAGTCAAAGAGATTTTTAGTAGTCGGAGTTCTTGGTTTAGTTATTGTACCTAATACTTTGACTTTATCTCCAATTTTTAAATCTTTGACTTTATTTTTTTGATTACTTTTGAAATAATAAGTACCTTGTATTTTCTCTTTTGCTTTTATTAATAGTGTAACTTTTTCATTATCTAATGTTATTTTTTTTATTGTTCCTATTACTTTATTATCTTTTGGCGTGTAATAAGTTTTTGACGGAGTTAAAATTCTAATTGTTATTATTACGATGGTTGCTATTATTAAAATTAAAAGAAATAAATTAGACTGTAATATGATTTTTAATCTCTTCATAAACACTATCTCCTATGCCAGAGACATTTTTTATATCTTCTATTTTTGTAAATGGCATTTTTTCTCTATAAGAAATAATTGCATCTGCTTTTGCTTCTCCTATTCCTGTTAAAGTCATTAATTCTTCTTTTGTTGCAGTATTGATATTTATGATACTTAGAGAGCTATCTGTACTTTCTTCTGCATCTTCTATACAAGCATCATTTTTTGTTTGACCATCTCTCGGAGATGTGCATTGTTCTTGTAAATACTTTTCTTGTTCTTGTGTTTCTTCCCAGTTTTCTACTTGCCATTTACTATAAATAATGATTACCATTTCATCTTCTATTCTTTTACTCAAATTTATTACTGTCGTATCCGCATTTTCTGTTAACCCTCCTGCAATCTTTATTACATCGATTACTCTAGATGTATTTTTAAGTTCATACGTCCCTGGTGCTACTACTTCTCCTTTGATGTCTACCATGTATTTTATCTCTTCTTTCTCTGATGTACTTTCTTGTTTTGTTTTGGTTGTTGTCTTTTCTATTTTTAAAGATGAAATTTTCTGTTCTTTTTTTGGTGGATAAAAATATATTGTCGTAGTAATTAGTGTTGTTATTACTAAGATAACGATTACTATTATAATAATTTGTTTTCTATAGCGATAATGAAATGACATAAAACCTCCTCTCTTTTATTATTAGATAAAAAAAGAAAAGTTCTTATTGAACTTTTCTTATTCTGTATCTAGTGGTACTTCTGCTCGCTTTTTTACTAATACAATTGGTTTTTCTAGTTGTTCTTGTTGTTCTAACACTTCATCGGGAGTTGTCATTTGTAGTACTCGATCCATTAAAAACTTTTCTACTGAAAAAATATCACTTGTAGTAATACATCCACCTGCATTGTGTTTGTTTCCTCCACCACTGCAAGTTGTAGACAACATTCCGGAATGCATTGGAAACTCAGAAGCATCCATATCATCTAATTTCTTTAATATTTCTCCAACATTAATATCACATTTGCTTCTTGCACAAATTGTTACATCATTTTCATTTGTATAACCTAATACAAAAGCCACATCTGCATACTTCACTAACATTTTGTCAGCTGTTTTTGCTAACATGTCCCGACGGTAGATTGTATGTGGGCTAATTCTATTTACTACAAAGGCTACCGTTGGCTCACCAAATAGTTGCGGATATGCTTGAATATGCGTATTGGCAATCGTAATTTCTGTTGGTGTATTTTCTTCAATCATTGTTTTTTCTCCGAAAACTAAGGTATAAATCTGTTTATCTTCTAAAAAGTTTGAAATGAACAATTTATTAACTGCATCATAATCTGCACCATTACGACATAATTTCTCTGTTACATCAAAAGTTGTGGGGCTTGTATTTTTTTGGAAACGCTTGGTGTCTAAAATAATTCCTGCTAATAAATAGTTTGCCATATTTTTTGTATAACGTATTTTTTTGGCATGTAATACTCCTGCAACCATTTCACAGGTACTAGATGCAGTTTCATCTATAAACTTATAAGGAGTAGATATAGAAAGATTATCCTCACCATGATGATCGATAATTATTATGTTTCCTACTCTATCCAAATCCTCTTGTACTGATGTTAGATATTTTTTATTTACATCTACTGTTACTAATAATGAATCTGTATCAGCTAAAGTACGATATCCTTGCAAATCAATAAAGTGATAATCCCCTTTACTGTCTTCTATCACTTTTGATACACCAGGATCTAGGTCTTGAGCTAAATCATTTACAATAATATATGCTTTTTTATTTAATTCCTTTGATAGTGTGGCAACCCCTAGAGCAGAACCAATAGCATCATAGTCGGGTGTATTATGTCCAACAATAAAAACTTGAGAGGCGTCGGTGATGTTTTTAACTAACGTTTCTCGAAGCATTTTTAGTTTATTACTCATTTTTTATCCTTGCTCCTTTTAATGAGCTATATTATATAATAAAAAGCCTAGAAAGTCAATCTATTTTGCTTTCTCAGGCTTTTCTTTCACTAGTCCATTTTCTACACTTACTCGTTGTACAATTGTTAAAGCGGCAATCAAACAGATTGTGAAACTTCCTCCATAACTCATGAATGGTAATGGTACTCCGGTCATTGGCATCATTCCAAAAATTCCCATTAAATTGATTACAATATGTAGGAATATATACACTGCTACACCATAGCACAATAACGCTCCTCTGTTTGTTGGGCTTTCTCTACCGATTTTTAAAATTCTATATAATAAGAACATATATAACAATAATATTCCTATTCCAGAAATTACTCCTAATTCTTCTACAATAATTGCAAAAATGAAATCTGTGTATGGTTCTGGTAAGTATAGATATTTTTGGGTGGAATTTCCTAATCCTACTCCCGTCAGACCACCATTGTTAATTGCGATATAGCAATTACATACTTGGTTTCCTGTCGTTAATAGTTTATCACATGGATTTCTAAAATCGAACCTTTCTAGTTGTCTTTCTTGTAATAAGGATTTCCCGGCTCCTAGGAAAACAACTCCTGCAAATACTACTAATCCTAGTAGACCAAATATTGTTTTCATCTTGATCTCTTTTAAAACAGGAGCAGCTAAAAACATTACTCCTACTATTACCACATAGATAATTGAAGTTCCAAGGTCTGGTTGAATAAAAATCAGTAGTGCTATTATAGCACATATGCCTAGAGGAAATAGACTTTTTCCATAACTTGTTAACTGTTTGTTTTTTTCATAATATCTGGCTAACCAAACAATAGTTATTACTTTGGCAAATTCACTGGGCTGAATACTGATTGGTCCTAAATCATACCATGAAATAGCTCTGTTTTTGGCCTGCCCTATAATTAATAAAGCTAATAAACTGATAATAATGATAATTAATAGTCCCCATGAAAACATTCCATATGCTTTGGTAGTAAACTTTATCATTATAATAGACATGATAACACCTGCCAATAAGAATATTGCTTGTTTAATAAAGTAATTATATGGGCTTACGGCATGAGTCATATAGGCAGTAACGTTTGATGCAGAAAAAACCATGATTAGTCCTATCACAAATAATATTATGCAGACAACTAATAGCGGTTTATCGATGTACTTGATGATTTTCTTCGTTTCTATCACTCCCCATTCTATATTATAATATATCATATTTTCTTATAATTTGAAAATGGAAGTCTTTTCTAGGTTCTTTTTATTAACAAATTTTGTCAATTTACATACGTTATAGTAGATTATGTAAAGGAGGCTGTTTTATGTATTATTATGGTAATGGGTCTACTGGTTGTGGTGGACAATATTATAATCAAATGCCATACTATCCTTATTCCTATGGCAATAATAATTCTAATTACGCTATCGTTTTAGTGTTATTTATTTTATTAGTCATTGTGATTGGATGTCGTTTTACAGTTTAATGATAATGAAAACGTATAATTTTTTATACGTTTTTATTTTTTTCTTTTCTTTTTAAGTATTTTTTGATAAACTATACTTGCATAAAGAGGTGGTACTATGCTTAAAACAAAAGATATTTTAGATGAAAAAGATAAACGTTTACGAATGATTAGTAAAGAAGTGACTTTTCCTCTTACAAAGAAGGATAAAGAATTAATTGATACAATGATTCAGTATTTACATGATTCACAAATAGAAGAATTATCTGAGAAATATGATTTAAGACCAGGTATGGGTATGTCTGCTATACAATTAGGGGTTCCAAAAAGATATTTTGTTGTTGTCAATGAAGTAGATGAGGGAGAATTTGAAACTTATGTTTTGATTAACCCTAAAATTATTAGTAATTCTGTTGAGAAAATTTATGTTGAAATGGGTGAAGGTTGTCTTTCTGTCAACCGACCAGTTGATGGAATTGTTCCAAGATATGCTAGAGTTACTATGGAAGCCTATGATATGGAAGGAAGAAAAATTCATGTTAGAGGTCGTGAAGAATTAGCCATCTGTTTTCAACATGAACTTGATCATTTAAATGGTATTTTATTTACTGATCATATCGATAAAAAAAATCCTTTCAAAGGAAAGGACGAATATAGAGCTATTTAAGCTCTTTTTTCTTTGTACTTATTTTTTTACAACCTTCTTTTTCCGTTTGTTGGATTAATCCTAGCTCTTTTAGGACTTCTTCTTTACTCATATTGCAAATTCTTTCTGTTATTGAAATCATTTTTGGTATTACAGTACTATCTTTTTGTTCTCTAGAAAGCATTATATCACTGTATATTTTTCCTATTATATAGGGATAGGATTCTAATAATATATCAGGCATTAGTAATAAGCCTTCAATATCTTCATCTACATCTTCTTCTATTATTTTTTCTAATGGCTTTTGATAATGTTTTGTAAAAGAAAAGGTAGAATCATATTCACGGTACTCTTGCTCTAAATTTTTAGTTAAAGCCATTTTTAAAGCTGGTGTAATTTCGTTTCCTTCTTCTTTTAGTTTTACATACTCTAAATAAGCTTCGATATCTAAACTATACTCTGTAACTTCTAAAACTCGATTATTTATATACTTATCTACTTCTGTTCTTGGATAACCCTTTTTCTTTAAAAATTCACACATTAAGTTTTCGAAAAAAAGACTTGAAAACTCACTTAATGGAAAAACGGTTTTATTTAGAGCTGTTTCATCTTTACAAGTAATATAATGGCAAAACTCATGTACTAAACTGATAGGGTCTTCTAAGGTATTCCTCCAAGGAGCATATATACACCATTCTTTCTCACCTGTGTAAAAAAGATGCCAAGATGTTAGACATTTGTGCTTTCTATCTAAGCGAGAGTCTGCTATATTATCTATTATTCTATTTGATTTTTCTAAGGTATAAAATTCATTTAACCAAGTAAGAGTTGGATCTATTTCTTGTAAAAACTCTTTTACTAGAGATTTTGCTTGATTTTTTGACAAAGGATAAACAATTTCTTTTTCTTTTAATTCTTCTGTTTGCCAAGTCGTTGCTACTAAGGTAGTAGATATCATTTCTGATAACTCTTGTAATATTTCTTCTTGGTTGCCATGTAAGTAATATTTTTTTAGTACTTCTAATTGATTTTGTATCATATAGTCTAATAATGGAAAACGATATTTTTCTTGGAACCAGTAAAATGCTTGACTTTTTTGTTTCTCACATGGCTTTTTCAAGTAATCGTGGTATCCTTGATAATTTTTAGCATCACAATAATAAATCCCCATTGCTGCTTTTTCAACAATTGTATAGTCTAAAGATGAATAGTCATATTTGCCATTAATACGTTCATTCCAAAGATACATTAAAATTAATATTTTATCTTTTATTGTAATTTGTGAGGTATCTTTTAATATTTTAATTGCTTCTTTTGCGGTAATACCATCTAAATGTTCTAATATTGACTCTTTCATTCCAATATATAAGGGGCTTTTTTTATCAATATAGCTAATTTTATCTGTAGATGGTAAAAACTCCCTAAAGAAAGATGGATTTGTATCTAGCCAAGCTTTTGTTTTTAATGCTATTTTTTTCGTTTTATCATCATATTCAATTGGTAATACTTCTGTTTGTAATATTGGCATAATATCCTCTTTTCTAACTTTTTATTGTAATTATTATTTTCTATAAAGTCAATAAAAGAGAGCCTTTGCTCTCTATAATGTTTCTATTACTTGATTTAGTTTTACACTAACTAATTTTGATACACCCGACTCTTGCATGGTAATACCATATAAAGTATTGGCATACTCCATTGTTTTCTTTTTATGAGTGATGATTAAGAATTGTGTTTTATTTTTATAGTGATCTAAATATTTACCAAATTCTGCAACATTTGCTTCATCTAAAGCAGCCTCTACTTCGTCAAATAAACAGAATGGAACTGTTCTTACATTTAGTATTGCAAAAAGTAGAGAGATGGCTGTTAGTGTTTTTTCTCCTCCAGAAAGAAGAGATATCGTAGTTAGCTTTTTCCCTGGTGGAGATGCAACGATTTCTACTCCCGTTGTTAATAGATTGTCTGGTTCTGTTAGTTTTAAATCAGCATTTCCGCCACTAAATAATTCTTTGAATACTTGTTTAAACTCTTTGGCGATTTGATCAAAAGTCGTCTTAAACTCTTCTTTCATGACATCGTCCATTTCATTCATAATTTCTAATAATGTATCTTCGGCTTTTAGTAAATCTTCTCGTTGATTAGTTAAAAATACATATCTTGTATTTACTCTTTCATACTCTTCTATTGCTGCTAGATTTACCATACCTATACGTTTTATATTAGCTCTAAATTGACTAACTTTTCTTCTTGCTTCTTCTGGTTCAATATCTAAATGATATTTTTCTTTGGCTTTTTCAAATGTTAATTCATACTCTGTATTTAAAGTATCTAACATATTATCCATTCTAATTTCTATTCTATTTAGCGCTACTTCTTTTTCATGAAGAGTCTTTTCTAAATTTCTTAAGTTAGAATTTTTCAATTTATCTTCTGCCAAACGTTCTTCTGTTTGTCTTTTGATATCTTCTATTTCTTTTCTAATTTGTTCTAAGGTTACTTGAATTGTTGCCTTTTCTGCATTTAATGCATGGTATTGCTCTATCAACTCTTGTTCTTTATCACTTAGTGTATTATTAGAAATTGCATTTAGTGTTTGCCATTTTCCTTCTATGTCTTCTAGTTCTTTTCTTTGTCTTTTAATTTCATCTGCTTTTGCATCATATTTTTCTTTGATTGTTACTTTTATTTTAGACGTGCTAAATTCCTCTTCTTCAATTTTTTGCATTTCACTTTCTGCTTCTTCTAATTCTTTCTTTATTTCTTCCAACTCTTGTTTTACTAGTGTTTCTTGTTCTTCTAGGCGTTTTAATTCTTGTTTTAAAACTATAATACTTCTTGTTTGATAAGCAATAGAACCTCCGGTTAGACTTCCTCCTACATTTACTACATCGCCATCTAAACTGACTATTTTATATTTTCTATTTACCTTATTACTTATACGTGTTGCGCTATCTAAATCCTTAGAAACAATTACTGTTCCTAATTGGTTTTCTATAATATTTTGGTAAGTTTTATCATATTCTACAAGATCACTTAATACACCAATAAAGTCTTCCTCTTTTTCTATCGCTCTTAATGAATCTTTATCCACATATCTAGATTTAATTACTGTAAGTGGGAAGAATGTTCCTCTTCCTAAGTGATTATCTTTTAAATAGTTAATAGCTAATTTCGCTGATGTTTCATCACTAGTAATTACAAAGTTTTTATTAGCAGCAATCGCAATATTTAAGGCTTTTATATATTCATCTTTGGTATTTAAAATATTTCCTATGGTATTATGAATCCCAGATAAAGAAGATGATTCTAAGACTTTTCTGATACCGTTAGGTAAATCTCCACCTTCTTCTATTTCTCTTTTTAGATTCGTTATTTTATGTCCTATAGAAATAATACTTCTTTCATGTTGTGAATAATCACTTGTTAGCATATTCTTTTTTTGTTTTGCTTTTTCTAATCTTCTTTCTACTTCTTTGCCCTTTTCTTCTTCTTTTTTTCCATCTTCTACAATTACATCTAATTCTTTTTTTATCTTTTGAATTGATGATGCTATACTAGACTTTTTTTCTAAAAGGTTTCTTAATTCTTCTTCTACTTCTTCTTTTTCTTTATTCTGTTTATTTCTTTCTTGTAATAGGTTCTTCTCTCCATTTACTTTTTCTACCATTTCGGTTACTTCTAACAGTCTTCTTTGAAGAGTACTTTCTTCTTTTTCTAACTTTTCTAGTTTGTTTGCTTGCTCTAAATCTATCGCATCATTTTTAGAAGTTTCGTTAGATAATTCCATAATTTCTTTTTCTAATTTTTCTTTTTCTGCTTTAATTCGTTCTAATTCAAATTTTTCATTTTCTAAATCATAAGCAAGTAATGCTACTTCGTAGTTATCTAGCCCTTTTTTGTTTTCTAAATATTCTTTCGCTTTTTCACTTTGTTCTTTTAGTGGAGCAACCTGACTTTCTAATTCACTAATAATATCATTTACTCTATCGATATTATTATGGGTACGGTCTAGTTTTCGTAATGCTTCTTCTTTTCTCTTTTTATATTTTAAAATACCTGCAGCCTCTTCAAAAATAATACGTCTATCTGTTGGGGAATTACTAAGTATTTTTTCTACTTCTCCTTGAGAAATAATATTGAATGATTCTTTTCCCATACCTGTATCTAATAATAGATTATAAATATCTTTTAATCTACATTTTTCACCGTTTAAATAATATTCATTTTCTCCACTTCTATACACTCTTCTTTTAATAGAAAGTTCAGTATATGGAACATTTAAGAAATGATCAGAATTATCAAATACTAGTTCTACGGATGCTACATTAAGGGGATTTCTACTTTTGCTTCCGGAGAATATTACATCACTCATGGATCCTTCTCCACGAAGAGATTTTACAGACTGTTCTCCTAATACCCATCTTACTGCGTCTACTACATTACTTTTTCCTGAACCATTTGGCCCTACTATACAGGTTATCTTATTATCTAGTTTGATATCAATTTTGTCTGCGAACGATTTAAAACCACTTGTTACAATTTCTTTTAAGTACATACTCTTCACCCTATAGTTAAGTATACTATAAATTTTGTTGTAAAACAATGAAAAGTCTTTTATTGCAAAGAAAAAACCATTTATAAAAATGGTTTTATTTTTTTGATTTTTGTAAAGCACTAATATCACTATAGCTAGTCTCAGAAGTTATTTCGTTGTTATCTGATAGTTTAGCTCCACTGTAAGCACTTACTTTAATTAGATTTACTGCTTGTTTTCCATACTTTATCGCTTTGTCCTCTAATGGGTGTTGTTGTAAATTATAAATGATGTGAACCATCTCTCCATAAATAGAATTATCTTTTATGCGATAGTGTTTATCAATATCTTCTACATATACTCCTAATTCTGTATAATTTCCTGTTGGAGCATCAATTTTTACATTATTAAAGTCTTCAACATCTATTCCTACAGCATCACAAGTAGCTACTTTAACTGCTGTTTTTAATGCATCAATAGATGTATTTGTTACATTATACGATAACCAAGTATCTGTTGCATCTTTTACTTGTTTTAGATTTTCTTCTACTAACTGTCTTGCTTCTTCTGTTAAGTCTTGATCTTGATATAATTCAATTAAACTTTTTACTGTTTCTACACTAATTTGATTTAGTTTTTCTTTTTCTTCTTTTGTTAAAGTCGATTTTCCTTTTATTTTTATTGATTCTAAGGCATCGTGTTTTTCTAACATTTCATCTAATGTTTGTAATTGTTGTCCTCTTTCTTCTGAATCTGTAAATATATCATCTAGTTTTGTTCTAGTTTTTGTTTTTTCTAAAGTTGTTTCTATAGACTCTTCAATCTTTGGAACATTTGAACATCCTGTGACGTTTGTTGCGATGATTGCTCCTGCTAGTAATAATGGTATTAATTTTTTAGCATTTACTTTTTTTATTTGTGTATTCATTGTTTTCTCCTCTATTGTTTTACTATTTTTCCTTCTTGTTGTAGTTTCTGAAGTTCTACTCCTGGCTTATTCATAGTTTCTGAATTTATTTCATTTTGCACTCTACTTTGCCAATCTCCAGCATGGATAATTCTTCTACATGCAGGATTTTGAATTAATTCGCTTTTAGGTAATGCTGATAATCTAGCAAAATCTTCAAAGTTCATAACATAGATTGCTTGTCCGTCAGCAACTCTTCCAGTATCAGCATTTTCAAAGAACTTATCTAGAATAACCTTTCCATTTGTATAGATATGCCCAATATAACCATTAAATGTATTTTTACCAGCAATTCTATAAAATGGATCTGTGCTATCATAAAATTCTTTTTTCTCCATATAAAGATTTACTAATTTTTCTTGATGTTCTCTTTGCTCTTCTTCTGATTTTAAACTGTTCCTTTTTTCTATTTTTACTTCTGAAATTACTCTTTCATCTAGCTTCTCTTCTGGAATTATATCCCAGTTTACTTTAATATCTTCTAACATTAAATTAATAAATTCTTCTGCTTCTTGTAAATTAAAGGTTGAAAAATCAACATCATCGAAATTTAATAAACGAAGCTCTGGATAATTAACTGCTATTTCTTTATATTGTTCATATAACTGTTTTGGTGTAATAGAAAAACCTTGCTCAGTTACTCCAGTTCTCTCATTTTGAACATTACCTATAGTAATTTGTAATTCGTCATTTGTTTTTCTGTCTGGGTTTTCTCTAAAATAATGCACCATATAAAGTAAGTATTTTTGTATATCTTCTTGACCATATGTTTTAGCAGCTAGCAAATATTGACTGGCAATAAACAGACTTAATTTTTCTTGATCATTTGTTGATAATTTATCTTCTATATTTAATGGATGGGCAAACATATATTTTACAATCTCTGGCATATTATTTTTTATTGTCTCTAATCCTTGAGCACAAATTTCACAAAAACCTGCTGTAGATACTTTTCCTTGATTTCTTATAAACTCATTAATATCTGTAATACCAATTTCTTTTAAATATTGTTTTAGTACTATTTCAAATCCGGCAGCATGAAAATCTTTTTTCATTTGTAAAACAGGAATAAATTTTTGGAGTACTTCTTGATATTGTTTTTGTCTTACTTGATATTGTTTATAAAGGACTGGAAATTCCTTCGCTAATTCTTTTGGCTTTCTCACTCTTCTTAATAATTTCATTTTCTTATGATATAAGTTTTCAAATTTTTCAATATCAACGAGATTAGAGTCTATTTCTTGTTTATTTTTCAAATTTATATTTAGATTACTAGCTATACTATTTATTAATAAAGTAGGACTAAATATTATCTTTTTTTCTAAAGTTTCACTATCAGTTCTAACTTCTGTTGTTGCGTACATATAAATATTTTGTATCGTTCCAAGTGTTCCTATAAAATCCAATAGTTTTTTATGTTCTTCTAATAATGTTTTTTCTACTGTATCTTTATCATCACATACTCCACATATATCTGATCCTCTTATTATTATTGGTGCTTCTATCGGAACTCCTGCTTGAATATTTTCAGTTAATAGTGACATTAACTAATCCCCCTTCTTTGTGTAGCACATTATACCACAAAATAAAAGAAATGTCAAATTGACACTTCTTTAAAATCCTTTGAAGGTTTACTTTTCTAGACTTTCACTTAATAGACTTTTCAATGTTACGATATTATACCCTTTTGATTTTATATAAGTTATTACTGTTTGTAATTCTATTTCTGTTGTAGTATTAATAGGAAAAGAAATAATAGCAGCATTCTGAAGTTTCTGTTTTATATCTTGATAAGGAGTATTAGTTATCTTTATTGTTGGAGTAATCGTATGCAGTTCTAATTTACTACATAATTCTATTACCTCTTTATTGTCATAGTCTGCATAACAATATTCTCCTTCTCTTCCTGTTACATTTTTTAGATATTGTAGAGCTGATGAAAAATATATTTCTTCATAACGATTATTATAACTTAAGATTTCTAGTTCGTGGTTAGTCATTTTTTTGATTAAAGCTAAATTATTCTCTAGCCAAAGACCATCGATAAAAAAAGTTGCTGCTACTCCTTCTTGGTTTAATATTTGAATTATTTGTTTTGGATCTGTTGTATTATAAATAGGAAAGACTAAAGCTACTTCTTTTTTTTCTTCATTTCCAGAAATAATAAACTTATCATATGTTTCTTCGATAGATAATGTAGGAGTTGTTTCTTTAAATACTGTTAGACTTTCATTATAGGCACCATATTGTTTCATCTTTTGGTATGTTTCTTCATAGTCTACTTCTTTTCCGTTCTTTCCTGGAACTATTTTATTTCCTTCTATTTTGGCATCTTCTGCACTGATTACATATTTTTTGCTTTCCTCCTTTATTTGTTTCATCAAAGGGTCTGTTTCTCTAATAATATCTATTGTCTTATTTGTATAATAAAAACTAAATAGTACTAATAATAAAACTAGTGTTACTTGAATTAGTTTTTTCTTTAACATAAAATCACCTAGAACAGTATATGAAAAAAAAGTTCATTTCTGAACTTTTCTATTCTTCATTTTTTTATTTTGATTTTTTATCTGGTTCTACAATACAAATTGTCCTATATCCATTTTACCAACAAGCAATTTAAATTCATATATTATAATTTCTTTTAAGTATATATTCTTCACTCTATATTTGTAAAACGATGAAAATCAAGAATAGAACAATAAAAATAGTCATTTTAGAAATGACTATTTAGCTTTTAAAATTTTTTTTATTTCTTTGGAGTCTTTTTCCGGTCTTAGTTCTGTTCCGAATAAAAAACTATCTTTTAATTTGGCTCCGGCATAACATGATTCTTTTAGCAAGTCCATTGAATCAAACATTAACTGAAAAGGATCATGACATCTTCCCCAACCACTAGCTATACTTTGCACAATATATAAGTTGTGAGCCATTTGGAAATAAACTTCCGATTTACCTCCAAGTGACACTGTTTGTGGTGTTGATAGGTAATTTTTACATCCAGGTGCTATTCTTGTTAGTGGTTTTTTGATATTTATATAGATAATTTCTCCGTCACCACGTTTTGGGCTAATAGTTATCCTTTCATAATGTTCTGGTTCTAGTCCCGTAGCATCACATACATTTGCTTTTATAGCATATTTTAGTGCTTCTTCCATAATTCCAAAACCATTCATAATTCTACCTTCATCCATATATTTTCTAATTTGTAGTTGTTTATTTATTTTTTTCTTATCCGAATCACTAATATCACTATCTAGTTGCATGTCGGCTAATTGTTTTACCTCTTCCACACTGTAAGATTGAACCTTTTCTTTTTCAGAATCTGGTATTTCGTCGAACTCTTCATGTGACATGTCATCTATTTTTATACTATCTAGCCATTTGTAGCTAGCCATTGCTTCATCTATTTTTATTATATTTTCTTTTATACTTTCCGTATCTTCTGTTTCTTGAATATCCAATACATCATCTAAATATGTCATATCTGATGTTGCTTCTAATGTTTCCTCTAGTGTTGAGTCTACTATCGGCTCTGCTCCACAACCAGATAATCCTGTCATCACTCCAGCTCCAATTAAACTCATTATAAATCCTTTTTTTACTTTTAATTTCACAGCTTTTAATCTATCTTCCATTTGACCCCCTCTTTCTTATATAGATTTTATTTTGTCGCTTACTTTTGTTTTTCTTGTAATATTAGAGTATGTATTTTACTCCTTTGCTATTATCACTTTCCTTCATTACTATCCCCCCATCATCATTTTGTGGGGTTATTATATCATAAAACATCTAAAATGTCAAATATGATACTTATCCTACTTAAGTTAATACTTTTAGTATAATAGTTATCACTCTTAAATTTTATTTTCTAACAACATCCTTTTACTTTTATATAGGTTATTCTGGTTAGTAATTCCATTTCTGTTGCCTTTGATAAAAAATAAGTAATAGCAGTATTAAGAAGCTTGAATTTAATATTTTGATAATATTATATCTTGGCTATATAATAAAGGATAGTTTACGGTAATACTAAAATAGTTATTACTTGCGTTATTTTTCTTTAATATAAAACTATCTAAAACTGCATATGAAAAAAAGTTCATTTCTGAACTTTTCTATTCTTCATTTTTTTCTATTTTCTTCTCTTCCTTAGCTTTTGTTTTTGGTTTTGGAAGGGCATCTTTTCTTGAGAAGTTTTGTCTTCCTTTTTTATCTGGTCCTAAAGCTTTGACAATAATTTCGTCTCCAACTTTTACAACGTCTTCTACTTTAGCAACTCTCTCATGGGAAAGTTGAGAAATATGTACTAATCCTTCGCAACCTGGCCATAATTGTACAAAGCAACCAAAGTCTTCAATCTTTACTACCTTTGCTTCGTAGATTTTGCCAACTTCTACTTCACGAACTACTTCTTCAATCATTTCTCTTGTTTTGTTGATAATTTCTTGATCACTATGATAGATAATTACACGTCCATCATCTTCTAAGTCTACTTTAACAGCATTAATATTATTAACATCTTTAACGTTAGAAGCATCACAAATGATTTTTGTAATCATTTCTCCACCCTTACCTATAACATCTTTGATTTTCATTGGATCTATCATAAATGTTTCCATCTTAGGTGCGTATTTAGATACTTCTTTTCTAGGTTCCGCAATTTGTTTTTGCATAACATCAAGAACTTCCATACGAGCTTTCTTAGCTTGTTCTAATGCTTCTTTTAAAATTTCTCTTGTAATTCCTTTAATTTTAATATCCATTTGTAATGCACAGATACCGTTTTTCGTTCCTGCAACTTTAAAGTCCATATCTCCTAAATGGTCTTCCATACCTTGAATATCTGTTAAAATTGTATAATCTTCATCATGAGTAATTAATCCCATAGCAATACCAGCAACTGGGGCTTTAATTGGAACTCCTGCGGCCATTAGTGACATACAACCTGCACAAATACTTGCTTGAGAGGATGAACCGTTTGATTCTAATATTTCTGATACAACACGAATGGTGTATGGGAAGTCTTCTTCACTTGGTATTACTTGTAATAAAGCTTTTTCTCCTAGTGCTCCGTGACCAATTTCTCTTCTTCCTGGAGCGCCATATCTACCAGTTTCTCCAACGGAGAATTGTGGAAAGTTATAGTGTAACATAAATCTCTTTTGGTCTTCTAGTCCAAGACCATCTAAGATTTGATGTTCTCCGATAGCACCTAGTGTAGTTACAGATAAAGCTTGTGTTTCACCACGAGTAAATAGTGCTGATCCATGAGTTCTTGGTAATAAATCAATATCTGTAGATAAAGGTCTAATCTCATCCATTTTTCTACCATCAGATCTAATATGTTCTTTTACTACGATACTTCTAAACAAATTGTATTCAATATCAGATACTACCATATCGGCTTTTACCAATATTTCTTTTAGTTCCTCGTCTTTTACTTTATCTTCGTATTCACTTCTATATAGTTCTTCTACTTCTTCTTTTATAGCATCGATAGCTGTATACTTTTCTAACTTATCTTTAATACGAAGCGCTTTATCCATCTTATCGGAAATTAGAGAAGTAATTCTCTCTTTCATTTCATCTTCAATTGTTAGTGTTTCATATTCCATTTTTTCATCGCCAATTTCAGCGATTATCTCTTCTTCAAAAGCGATTAGTTTTTTTACTGCTTCATGTCCAAACATTAATGCTTCTAACATGATGTCTTCTCTTACTTCTTTGGCACTAGACTCTACCATATTGATAGCATCTTTTGTTCCAGCAACAGTTAAATCTAATTCAGATTGTTCTAACTCTTCCGGAGTTGGGTTTATGATAAACTCTCCATTTACTCTACCTACTTTTACACCAGCAATTGGTCCATTAAATGGTATCTTTGAGATAGACACTGCTAAAGAAGAACCTAACATCGCTGTCAATTCTGGAGAGCACTCTTGATCTACTGATAAAACAGTTGAGATAACCTGTACCTCATTTTTAAATCCTTCTGGGAATAATGGCCTCATTGGTCGATCAATCATACGTGCCGCTAATGTAGCATTTTCACTTGGACGACCTTCTCTTTTAATAAATCCTCCTGGTATTTTACCTACAGAATATAATTTTTCTTGATAGTTTACTGTTAACGGAAAAAAGTCAGATAGTAGATTTACAGTCTTTGATACGACAGCTGCAGTTAATACTACAGTATCGTTGTAACGAACTAATACTGCACCATCCGCTTGTTTTGCAAGTTCCCCATGTTCTACTATGATCTTTCTTCCATAAAAATCTAATTCAAATTTCTTTTTCATACTTCCTCCATATAAGTTCCATTACTAGAATAGCAGAAAAGTTGAAAAATTTCTACTTTTTCTTTGATTTCTTTTCTTTTAAAAATAAAAATAGTACATTTTGTACTATTTTCTTAAACCTAATTTTTTAATTACTTCACGATAGCTTTGAATGTCTTTCTTAGCTAAGTAATTTAGCATGTTACGACGTTGTCCAACTTTCTTTAAAAGTCCTCTTCTTGAATGATAATCGTGAATGTGTGTCTTTAAGTGTTCTGTTAAATCGTTAATTTCTTTTGTTAAAATTGCGATTTGTACTTCTGCAGAACCAGTATCTTTTTCATTTTTAGCGAAATCTTTAATGATTGCACTTTTTTCTTCTTTTGTTAATGCCATATTAACACTTCCTTTCTTATAAATTCACCAAAACTAAGTAAAAAGTCGGAAATTCTTTAAACTGAGTATTGGCAGCACATATAATATACTATACTTTTTTTATTTTTGCAAGCTTTATCCTATGATTAGGCATATATAATATGCTACAAAGATACTTAACATCAAGATTCCCTCTTTTTTTGATACTTCTCTTTCGCTACGAGCAAATATATAAAGCAAGAAGGAAGTTAAGAATACTGTTACTATATCTGTAAGATTAAAGTTTTCTAATACTAAATCTCCATAGATTGTGATTGGTAAACCTAATACAATACAAATATTAAAAATATTAGTTCCTATAATATTACCTATGGCCATATCAAATTCTTTTTTTCTAGCACTTGTTACTGTCATAAACATCTCTGGTAAAGATGTTCCAATCACAACGACAATCATTGTAATTACCTTTTCACTTACATTTAGTTTTTCTGCTAAGGCTGTAGCGTTATTTACAATCACATCACTGCTTAATGAAATACAGACTATTGACCCGATAAGCAAGAATAAAATTAAAAATATATTTTTATATTGTGGTTCTATTTTATCTGCATCATCATCTTTCTTTTTTAATAACTGTACGATATATGATACAAACATACAGAATAGTAGAATTAAAATAATTCCATCTGCTCTAGAAAATGTATTTGGAGTCAGTGGATTAAATACACTATCTAACATCAAGACTACGAATCCTGTGGTGATGATTAATAAAATTGGCAATTCCTTCTTTATCGTTGCGTGCTTTACTCTAATTGGCCTAACGAGGGCTGCTAATCCAATAATTAAGAAAGTATTTACGATGCAGCTTCCTACTACGTTGGCAAATGCCATAGTACCATTTCCTTCCGCGACACTCCGGAAAGAAATCGCTACTTCTGGAGCACAAGTACCAAATGCAACGATTGTTAATGCTATTAACATTTTAGGTATCTTACAACGGATTGCTAAAGAAGATGCGCAGTCTACTAAAATATCACTTGATTTAATTATAATTATAAATCCCAAAAGTAAAAAAACTACTTCTAACATGCCATCCCCTACTTTCTAGTTAATTATACTATAGTTTTTTATTTCTTTCCTAGGGGTAAAACTCCATTTTACTGTAAAGAAAAAGAACTTTTTTAAAAGTTCTTCCATACTTTTAGTATGTCTTTTTCTACTTTGTAGATACCTAAGATTTTATTATTTTTATTTTTAAATATTACTTTGTTTTTTATCTGATATTTATTTGGTAATTTTACACCATTTTTTATTTTTTTTTCTATTTCTTCATTTACCGTAATGGTTGGCAAGTCTAAAACCTCATCTATTTTATGAAGTTTTGCTTTTCCCTTTTTAATTTCTTCTAAAGTGTTTGTTTCTTTGATATCAACTTTTCCTTGTTTTGTTCTTACTAGTGTTGTCATGGTAGCATAGGTATCTAAGCTTCTTCCAATATCTCTTATTAAACTTCTAATATAGCATCCCTTTGTTACTAAAGCTTTTATCATAAACGTATCATTATCACTTGATAATAACTTAATTTTTTTTACTGTTACTTCTTTTTTAGGAAGTTCTACTTCTTTACCACTTCTAGCATATTCATATAATTTTTTTCCATTTACTTTGATTGCTGAATATATTGGGACTTCTTGCATGTAAGTTTTTTGATAACTATTTATTACTTTTTCTATGTCTTTCGATAAATCTACTGGTTTACTTTTGGTAACTTTCCCCGTGATATCTAGGGTATCTGTTTCCACACCTAATAAAACACCTGCTTTATATTCTTTGTCTTCTGCTGTTATTAGTTCAGCAATTTTTGTTGCTTGTCCTACTGTTACTATTAAAACACCTTCGGCTAGAGGATCAAGAGTTCCTGTGTGTCCTACTCTTTTTATTCCAAAAATATTACTAATTTCATTTACTACATCAAATGATGTTATACCCGCTGGTTTATTTACATATAGAATAGCTGAGAAGTTTTTTAGGTATTCTTCTATCGTCCAATTATTTTTCTCCATGATAGTTGCCGGTATTTTTCCAACATAACGAATATGCCAAGGCTCATATGGATATCCTGTTATTTCTTCTTTACCTTCAGGATATCTTATAATAAATCCAAATTTAGATAGATATGGAACAAATTGTTTATAATTATCCAAATGTTCCAATATTTCATCATTTTCTTCATCATATTTTCCATTCACTTCTAATACAATATCGATTGCTAATCCTGTATGATGTTCGCTTGTTCCTGGTTCTGCTACTATAGCATTTGCATAGTCTTCTCCATATTCTTTGCTAAATTGTTCTTTTAAATTTTGTTGATGTTCTTGACTACGATAGGCATCATCTATTTCCATTTTTATATTTTTTCTTTTTAAAAAATTTTTTAACTGGTCAAAGGCTAGAGCTGTTTCTTCTTCGATTAAAGTATCTTTATTTTGATAGTTTTTTCTATTTACTAATTTTATATTTTTTAAATAACTTTGTTTTATTTTGTTTTCTTTATTTATCACTGTTAAATATTTCTTCATCTTGATCCCTCGTTTTTTATTATACAAAAAATAAAAGGGTATTTCTACCCTGTTTTATTTTGCTTTATTGGCATTATAATCGTATGGAGCAAATGTTGGTATTACAATAGTATCAGATGTTATTGCATAACTATCATTTACTTCAATAATTGTATCTGGATTTAATTTTTGTAATGACTCTGGGTCAGTTTGATAAGTTTCTGCAAAATCATATAAGTTTTCTCCATTATATAGTTCTACTGTTGTATATCTACCAATTTCGTCTTCTGGAATATGGTAAGGAACTTTTATTACATCTTTGTAGTAAAGCAGGTCCGAATCCATTTCGTTTATATTTTTTATTTCTTGACGTGTACAATTTGCTTCTTCTGCAAGTCCTGATAGCGTATCTCCGGCTTCTACCGTATATATTCTGGTTATTGTAATTGTTGGTTCTACAGGTTTCGCTAAAAAGTCTGAAGTTTCTGTAGTTATTGGATCTGAGACTGGTGTTGTATCTTTTGTTCCTGAAAACATACCTGTTACTAATGCTACTGCCAATCCTGCTGCAACCAAAGCTTTCCCACGATTTCTCATAATGTAGTGACTAGCGTCATCTTTTCTTTTTAATTTTAATTTTTCAGCAGAATATAATAGTTCACTTCCAAAAATAACAAACCCTTTTTTTAAAATCGTTGGATGATTCATGTGTTTAAACATCTTGCGGTAACCTTTGACACGTTCTGAAAGTGTATATTCTTGTTCTTTGACATCATAATAGACATTTATAAAATCGCTAAGTATTTCTCGCATTATATCAGACATACTGTAATAGTCTGTATCTTCTTCATACTGGCCATCATAGGATCTTTCGTATTGGTCATCATAGTCATTCTTACTCTGTCTATTTCTATTTGTATATCCTCCCCAGTTTGGTTGCTCCCAAAAGGGAGTTTCTTCAGTGGCAGTCTTTTGTTGTTCTCGTTGTTTTTGTTTTGCTTGATGTAGACGATATTCAATGTCATAGCTTTCTTTCTTTTTCTTATCTTTTAAAATTTTATATCCTTCAGTTCCAAGAATGAATTCTGCTTCTTTTTGTTTTCTTACTTCTTCGGGTAACCCTTTCGTCATATCCGGATGACATGTTTTGGCTATTTTTTGATAAGCTTTTCTTATTTCTTCTTCGGTTGCATCGGGTGATATTCCTAATGCGGCATAATAATCTATAAATTTACTCATAAAAACCCCTCATTCTATCGTGTTTTACTTGATGTATTTGTCTTTACCTGAGCCATAGTTGCAGTTGTTATTTCTGCAATGTGGCGATAATCGTCAGATACTATGTATAGTGCATCTGGTAAGGTATCTATGTTTTCTGTTGCAAAACTGCGAAGTGAAGTTGCTGTAAACTCTTGGCCAATATATTCTGTCATATCTTGCCCTAGTAAATCTTCATAATTACCTTTCTTGACAGCATCTTCATTATATCCTCTGACAATTGCATTTGCTCCTTCATAAGAAACTACTGTTAATTCATCTAATGGATAATAGTTAGCCTCCTCTGCTGCAGATTCTTCATCCATCCCTACTCTAATACTTACATATGTTCTTTGCTCTGCTTGCGCTTTTTTCAAATATTTGTCTGCTTTTCCTAAATCATATCCGGCACTAAAAGCTTCATTTTGTCCATATTCAGGATTGTTTTGTATTGCTTCACTTTTTGTATCATTCTTCATAGCTGCTTCATAACCGATATCGTGATAACTAGCAACATATAAAGTGCCATCTTGTACTTCTTCTAAAGCAATAATATCATCAGGAATAGCATCCAATTCACTTTGTGTTTTTTCATCCCAATATAACTCATGAGCATCTGTATCATATTCTGTCATATAAATAGTCGAATAAGATGGTTCCGTCTCTGGTGCTTGTTGGCTGCCTTTAGAGCACCCACTCATTAATACCATCGTACAAGCTAAAGCGATTGCTGTTATGTTCTTTTTAAACACTCTTAAATCTTTAATCATACTTTACCTTCCCCCTTCAAAGTAGTCATATTATAGCATATATCCTTTATTTTGGCAAGTAAAAAAGCGACTAGTCGCTTATTTTTCACAAGTTGCACCTAATTGTTCATATACTTGGGTAATCTTATCTAAATCTATTTTGCGGTCGTCGTTTAATAATTGCTCTATAGAAGAATCAACATTCACTAATTCATCAATATTCATTTTTTGGTAATTAATATCTGTTGTGCTGATTAATGTATTTCCTTCGATTTTTACATCATAGTTATAGTGTTCAATATTATCAAAGTTACTATAAAGACTTTTTATCTGTTGTTGATACGTTTGTAATAATTCATTAGAATCTGACGTTATTTTTTCAGTTGTCTGAACTTTGTTTACATCATTTCCTTGATAGTATACCTCATAACGGAAATCCATTTCTAACCCATTCGCATTTGCTGTTCTTGTACAAATCATTTGGTCTTCTTTGTTAGTTGTATAATTATAATTTGTTTGTTGACCACAACCTGTTGCTAATACTAGTAGTGCTATACCCAATATAACTACTCTTTTCATAATACTCTCCTCTCTATTTAAATTATGTCATGATTATTATTTTTTGACAAGAAAAAAAGAAGAGAATACCCTTCTTTAAAATAAAGATAACTGATTGGAATCTGGTAAGTCTTTCAAAATTCCCATTTCTGTCATTTTATCAATTAATGTTTTTGATACTTTTCCACGTTTTTGTACATCTTCAATACTAATAAATGGTTGCTTTTCTCTTTCTTCTACGATGTTTTTGGCAACAGTGTCTCCAAGCCCATCAATTGCATTAAATGGTGGATAGATTTCTGTATCGTTTTTTGCAACCCAGACAGTAGCATCACTCTTATATAAATCTACATTTAAGAATTTGATTCCTCTAGCAGTTGCTTCTAGCGCAACCTTTAAACTTTCAGCTTGTCCATTTTCTTTGTTGGTCGCTTCATATCCTTTTACTTGAATATCTTCAATTCTTGCTTTTATAGCACTATATCCTTTGATCATAGCATCTAGGTCTACATCTGTTGCTTTTGATGAGTACCAAGAAGAATAGAAGTATACTGGCATATGAACTTTGTACCAAGCTATACGGAAAGCACTAATAACATATGCTGCCGCATGGGCTTTTGGGAACATGTATTTAATTTTTTGACAAGAATCAATAAACCATTTTGGAATATTGGCGTCTTCCATAGTCTTTTTATGTTGTTGCCAAGTTTCTGGATCTTTTGATGCTTTTCCTTTACGAACGAACTCCATAATTTTGAAGGCTTTAATTGGTTCTAGTCCATAGTACATTAAGTTAACCATAATATCATCACGACATCCGATAACATCTTTAAATGGTACTACGTTATTAGCAATTAACTCTTGAGCATTTCCTAACCAAACATCCGTACCATGAGAAAGTCCTGAAATTTTAACAAGTTCGGCAAAACTTTTTGGTTTTGTGTCTTCTACTAATTTAATAGTAAATGGTGTCCCGAATTCTGGAATACCTAGTGTTCCGGTATTACACATAATTTGTTCTGTTGTTACACTTAGTGCTTCTGTTGAAGTGAAGATACTCATTGTTTCTTTATCATCTAATGGTACTTTCATAATATCTGTTCCCGATTGTAATTGAATTAAACGCAATTGGGTTGGATCTGAATGTCCTAAAATATCAAGCTTTAATACATCTTGGTCGATGGCGTGGTAATCAAAGTGAGTTGTTCTCCATTCAGCAGTTGCATCTTCTGCTGGGAATTGGTATGGTGTAAAGTCATAAACATCCATATAATCCGGAATAACAACAATTCCTCCTGGATGTTGTCCTGTTGTTCTTTTCACTCCAGTACATCCCATAGCAAGACGTTCTACTTCTGCTGTTCTCATATCACCTAGTTCTTTTTCTTCGCAGTATCCTTTTACAAATCCGAAGGCTGTTTTTTCGGCAACTGTACCGATAGTTCCAGCACGGAAAACGTTATTTTCTCCAAACAATACTTTCGTATAGGCATGGGCACTCGCTTGGTTTAAATCGGAAAAGTTTAAGTCGATATCTGGTACTTTATCGGCATTAAACCCTAGGAAAGTTGCGAATGGCATGTCTTGTCCATCTTTAATCATAGGAATATGGCAGTGTGGACATTCTTTATCAGGTAAGTCAAATCCTGACGAATAGGTTGCTCCTAGGGGATTACCTTCATCATCTTCAAAGATACTTAATTTACATTCTGTACAACGGTAATGTGCAGCTAATGGATTTACTTCTGTGATTCCCATTAGAGTCGCAACGAAACTTGAACCAACAGAACCACGGGATCCCACTAAATAACCTTCATCATTAGAGTGTTTTACTAGACGTTGAGCAATCAAGTAAATTGGATCGAATCCTCCACCGATAACTCCGCCTAACGATTTATCTAGTTTTTTCTCTAATTCATCTTTAGATAATTCTTCTTCACTTGTTTCTTGGATGTGATTTCTAATTAGAGCTTTTATATTGTCTACTCCTTTTAGAATTTCATCATGTAGCATTTTATGTACTTTTACCGTAAATTCTTCTTCACTTAAGTTTTCTTTTTCTAATTGTTCTTTTATTGTCTTAAATACAATATCTCCATATAACTCGGTTGAGATACGTTCTTCTATAGAATAAGGTAGCGGATCTCCATACCACTCCTTTGCCTTGTCGTAAACTAAGTCAGTTACTACTCTTGGACAGTCTAGATAACTTTTTCCATCATCACTTTTTACTCTTGGAGAAAATGGAATACCACCAGTATCAATAATGACTTCAATGATTTCTACCATATCGGCAATTTTATTAGTGTTTTCCACTACTATTCTTTCTGCGGTTTCCTCTCCTAAGAATTTAAAGTCGTCTAACATTTCATCTGTTGTTCTAAAATGGTTGGATGGAATTTCTTTGATATTTGACCTTGCTAATGGATGACGTCCTCCCCCTGGCACTTTTTGATTAACAATAATTTCTCGATAGATTTTATCATCTCTTGTTAGATGGTGAACATCTCCTGTTGCAACAATAACCTTTCCTGCTTCTTCTGTTACACGAACAATTTTTTCAATGTGAGCAGCAAGTTCTACTTCTGTTCCAAAATCGCCTGATTGAATTAAATGGTTATAACACTCCATTGGTTGTACTTCTACATAATCATAGAAACGAATAATGTTAGAAAGTTCATCTTCACTTTTGGATTTCGCTAGAGTAAATACTTCACTTTCATAACAACCACTACCTACTAATATTCCTTCTCTATGACGCTCTATTTCACTACGTAATATTCTTGGTGTTTTATATAGATAAGTAGTGTTTGCTAGTGATATTAATTTAAATAGATTTTTTAAGCCAGTTTTATTCTTTACTAATAAATTTACGTGGTAAGCACGACCATATTTATGAATTTCATCTTTACTAACTAAAGTATCTAATTGATCCATTGTCTCTATATTACGATTAGATAATTTCTTTAACATCTTATGGAATACTAGTGCAGTTCCTTCAGCATCGTAGTCTCCTCTATGGTGAGCGCTTTCATCCCATGGTACTTCATACCGTTTTACTAAAGCGGATAGAGAGTGTCTTGCATAAGTATTATCCATTGTTCTAGATAATTCTAGAGTATCAATTACTGGATTCGTGAATGTACCAAGATTATATTTTTTATAGGCCATCTCTAGGAAAGATACGTCGAATTTTGCATTATGAGCAACCATTGGGCAATCTCCGAACCAGGCGATAAATCTTTTTACAGCATTTTCTTCATTATCTTTTCCTTCTAACATTTCATCTGTAATGTTTGTTACATCTATAATTTTTTGTGGAAGTGGACGACCTGGATTAATTAATTCATCATATTTTTCTAATATTTCTCCATTTTTTATTTTAACAGCACCAATTTCAATAATTGAATCTGCACCACCGGCATTAAATCCTGTTGTTTCAAAGTCGAAAACAACATAAGTTTGCTCTAACATATTTTTATTATTAGGTCTTACTACAATATTTACTGTATCATCAATTAGAGTTAATTCTGCTCCGTAAATTGCTTTAAATGGTTCTTCTCCTTCTTTTAACTTCTTGTTATATCCTGTTACAAAGTTAAAGACATGCGGGAATGCTTGAACACCATTATGGTCTGTTATAGCAATTGCTTTATGGCCCCATTTGATTGCTTGTTTTAATAGTGTTTCATCATCTACTACTCCATCCATTTGGCTCATCTTTGTATGACAATGTAGTTCTACTCTTTTCTTTTCCGCTTTATCCATAACAACTTCTTGTTCTTTTTCTATCTTGATAATATCTCTAGCATTTAATACCAATTCTTTCGCGAATTGATCTTCTTTTGTATATCCTCTAATCTTAAACCAAGAACCTGCTTTTAGTTCTTTACATAATCTTTTATATTCATCATTATCTCTTACAAAAACTTTACAATAGATACTATCTGAATAATCTGTAATTTTTAAAGTAATAATTTTAAAATCTGTTTTACTTGATTCAAAATAGTCAGTACCAAAGACATATCCTTCTACTACAACATTATTGTCTTCTCCAAGTAATGTTTTAATCTTTATTGGATCTTCTTTGATTCCTCTACCAATTACACTGTTTGGGTCTTTTGCTTCTTTTCTAAATTTCTTTTCTTTTGGTACTTCAACAGGGGCTTCTTCCTTTTTTTCTGGAACTTTTACTTTTACTACTAAGTCCTGTTTGATTTCTTCTAAAATATTATCTTCATGTCTTAATATTATCTCAATATTAAATTTATATCCTAAATGTTTATAGATTGTATTAATTTTTTCTAATACCTGGTTTAGACGTTCTTGTTCTACTGGTGTCGTTGCGATTAAAACAAGAAACCCCTCTTCTATTTTTAAAGCATCACTATAGATTTCTAGTACTTTTAATTCTTCTTTTACTTGTTCTAATACATATGGATAGTAACTTAAGTAGGTATTTACATCAATATTTTCTACATCCCAAATAAATGTTATTTCTTTGGCATGTTCGTCTAAATTGTTCTTCTTTTCTTCTAATTCTTTTATTATTTCCAATGGCACTGCACTAGGGATAGAAATAAATACTTCCCATGTAGATGTTTTTCTATGGACTTTTATTTTTGTTAATTTAGCACTAGAAAAATATGGATATTTTTCTTTATCCATATTTATTTTATTTAATAAAATCTCCATTTTATCGTTCATGCTACTATCCCCCTATACAAATATTATATTATCTCTAATTCATGTATTTTTACAATATATTTTTGATTTCTAATACAAAAATCAATAAAGCCTAGTATATCTTTTTTCTTAAGCTCTTTTTCATAGGAATATTTGTCTATGTCAAAAGCAATTTTATCTCGCATCATAAAGTTCATCATTTCTTCTTTATCCGCTCCTAAATACATTAACCAGTATGGATATATTTGTCTTTTTAAATAGTTTAGCGTAGGATCTCCTGTTAAGTAATGGCTACGTCCCGTTATTCTCGTTGGAAATTCATTTAATATGGCTAACTCGATTACTGCATCCACAATTTCTTTATATTCTGTCTTATACTCTTGTAATTCTTTTTTTATAATCCTATAAACTAAGTCTACTAATAATTTTAATGAAGTATCTGCCGTTACTTTTTTTCCTAGTATAATTGTATTTACTTTAGCATCTTTTGGCGTTGTTGTATCGATGATATCTAATCCATCATTCACTATTAATACTTGGTATGGCTTTATTTCTAATTTTGTTATAGATTTAATTATCTTAATTGCATCTTTTTTGTTATCATCCCAGATTTTTAATACTTGATTACGATATTTTTCTGTATCTTTTTTGATTTTTTCATATTCTTTCGTTTCTAACATTATATTATAAATACTATCATCGTTAGGGATAAAGTTTTTAGGGTCTTTTAACATAATTTCTTTATCACGATAAGTAGCATTATATTCTTTTTTATAGTTAATCCATAATTTTTGTTTTAATTTATGAATTCTTTCATTTATTGAAGCTTGAAACAATAAGTTCCAGATTAATACATAATCATTTACTACAAACTTTAAATTCACAAGCTATTCCTCCTACATCCTATACTTATTAATATATCACAAAACAGGAATTGTTGGAAATAGTTCCAGTAAAAAAATACTCAAAATTTGAGTATTAAAAGAAGTTTTTATAAATAAAGTATCCTGCTACAGCAATCACTGCAATTACTAAGATAATTAAAATTATTTTTATTGCTAGTGGCATTTTCTTTTCTTTAAATTCATCGTCCATTTCAAAATCTTTATCTGATAAGTCCATGCTTCTTGTATAGAAGTCTGTATCAGATTCATCCATAATGCTTCCAGAGCCTTTTTCTTCTTTGAGTTTATTTACTTTGTCGATTTGATCTTTATCTAGTATTTCTTTGGATAACGATAATTTTTCTTCAATTTCTTCCGTATCTTCTGGCTCATTCTCTATCTCATCTTCTGGTGATTCCTCTTCGTCTTTTTGTGGCTTTTCTACTCTGTCCATCATATTTGTTGCCATTAAATCACTTAATAAGTCTACACTTGTTCTCTGATCTATCTCTCCAGCTAACGTTTTCGAAGTAATGGTATCAATTAACTCTCTTAATTCTTCTTCATCAGGTTTCGTACGTTCTACTTTTTCTTTTCTATATTTTTCTAATTCTTCTGGGTTTAGACTGGCTAAAATATTGTAGTTGGTATTTTTCAACTTTCTTTTTGCTTCCATTTCATCTTTCTTGATACGGTTCTTTTTGGCTTCTGCTATTACACTATTAATATCATAAACTTTATTTTCGTGGTCCTGATATAAATAGTTGAATTCATCTAATTCTTTTTTTACTTTAGGCTCAGGAACAAAATCATTGTACTCTTTTATTTGATGGTAACCTTCTCTAGTACGATAGTTTTTTTGAGCAGTACCCAAATCAAAAGCATTGGCGTTTGTTACATCTGTAAAATTAGTATATTTCGTATTACGTCCGATATTTTCGTATAGTTCTTGGTTCTTGTTTGATCTGCGTGCTGTTTGTCCTTGTTCTTCTTTTTCGTAACGTTCCATTCTGCTTCTCATACCGCTCACCTTCCTATACTTTAGTTTATCACACCTTAAATAAAAACAAAAGTAATAATTAGCTCTTTACGTCAATAAGTTTTTCTTGTATAATGAAGTGAAAGGAGAGATTAAATATGAAAGTAAAAGTTAATAGAGATAGTTGCATCGGTTGTGGTGCTTGCGCAGCTATTTGTGATGATGTTTTTGAAATAGATGATGAGGGGCTTTCTGTTGCTAAAAAGGAAGAAGTCCCAGAGGATAAAAAGCAAGAAGTACAAGATGCTCAAGATAGTTGCCCTACTGGAGCAATTGAAGTTGAAGAATAGTCCTTAGGGGCTTTTTTATTTTATGACAGATGAATTTATTTATTTAATTTTGGAAATTATTTTGGAAATTCCAGAAGGAAAAGTTGCAACTTATGGGCAAGTTGCAAAAATAGCAGGTTATCCTAAAAATGCTAGATTGGTTGGTAAAGTGTTATCACATGCTGATACTTTTGGTAATTATCCTTGTCATCGAGTAGTAAATCATGAAGGAAGATGTGCACCCTCTTTTACTAAACAAAAAGAATTATTATTAGAAGAAGGAGTTATATTTAAAGAAAATGGTTGCGTTGATATGACAAAATTCAAATGGAAGGTATAGTACTCTATATCTTTTTATTTTCGTTTTTTATTTTCTTTGCTATACTGATAGTAGAGGTGAAAAGATGAAGTGTCCTAGATGTGGTAAATTGATGACAAAAGATAAAGAACACACCTTTTGTACGCATTGTGGGTATTTAGATGCTGGAGAACAAATTCATGGATATATCGAAGAACAAGCTAGTGATTTAGAAATCTATTTAGGAAAAGACTTTGATAAAATTTGGAGAAATGAAAATTGGTTTACTAGTTTAATTTTGGGTCCTTTTTATCTTTGTTATCGAGGATTTCTTTTCTTAGGACTACTTTTTGTTCCACTAGAGTGTTTGTTTTGGGCAATAATGTTTGGTTCTTTTTATCATTTTCGTTATCTTTTACTTGTTGTTGCAATTATTCTTTCAAGAACATTTTTTATGGCCAGTAACAATATTATTTGTATTTATTTTTATAAAAGACAAATCGTAAAAATTAAAAAGAAATATCCAAATACTTATCTAGAACATCTTAGGAAAAATAATGGTCATATTAATCATTATATGTCCTTGTTCTTAGGTATCTTATTACTTATTCTGTTTGTTTTCTCTTATTTTTTTATCATGGTTTACTTATGGTCAAAATAATGATTCATTGTTGCAAAATGGAGGGTGTTTATGAAGTGTCCAAGATGTGGAAAAGATATGTTTAAATCTAGTAGTCATGTATTTTGTAGTCACTGTGGATATTTGGATGATGGAAAACAGATTCGTGGATATACGGAAGAACAAGCTAGTGATTTAGAAATTTATTTAGGGAACGACTATGATAGTATTGTTCGGAATAATAATGCAAAATCATGTTTTTTCTTAGGACCGCTTTATTTCTTGGTACGAGGTTTTCTTTTTTTAGGAACTTTTTTGCAAGCTTTAGAAATCTATATTTGGTATCTTATTGTTCAATTTGGAGAAAATATTATTTTAGTTTTTCTTGGGATATTAATTACTAGAACGATAGCTATGATTAGTTATAATCCACTATGCGTCTTTTTATATCATATAAAGATTAAAGCATTAAAAAAGAAGTATCCTACTTCTTATTTGGAGTATTTAAGAAAAAATACTCATAACTCTATTAGTGGTCTTGGTATTTTGTTAATTTTACTTTTCTTTATTACACTTATTGTTTGTTTTTATATTCTTTATTCGGCCATGTAAAAAATTCCCTAATGGGAATTTTCTTTTTGTTCTAAAGCAAAAACTTTTGCTACTTCTTTTGGAGTTAATTTTCTAAATTCTCCTGACTGTAAATCTTTTAGATCAAAGAAAGCTACTTTTTCTCTTTTTAATTTATCTACTAAGAATCCTACACTTTCAAACATTTTCTTTACTTGATGATTTTTTCCTTCATGAATTGTTATTTGTACCATACAAGTATTAGATTTTTCATTTACTTTCTTTAATTTAACTCTAGTAGCTTTTACTGTTTGACCATCGATTTCTACACCCTCTTTTAATTTATTAATTTGTTCACCTTTAATAATTCCATTTAATTTAGCCATGTACACTTTTTCTACTTTATCATTTGGGTGCATTAAAATATTGGCAAATTCTCCATCATTCGTTAGAAGAAGAACTCCTGTTGTATCATAGTCAAGTCTTCCTACTGGATAGATTCTTGCTTTTGTTGGAATTAAATCTACTACAGTTTTTCTATGATGTTCATCTTGTGTTGTTGTTACTACCCCTCTTGGCTTATTTAAAATATAGTATTCTTTTTGCTCTTTTTCAATTGGTTTACCATTTACTTCTACTCTGTCTTTATTAGAAACTTTAGTTCCTAATTCTGTTACAGTTTGTCCATTTACTTTTACTTTTCCTGCAGTAATTAACTCTTCTGCTTTTCTTCTTGATGTAAGTCCACTTTCTGCGATTACTTTTTGTAGTCTTTCCATATTATCACCTATTTCTTTCTTTTTGTATAAGTATCTATTAAATAATTACCTTGATAATCTACGAAGCATTGTTGCATCTTATATAATTCTTCTAGACTTTCTCCTCTTAATTCTTTTGGAAACTTTTCATATATTATATCATCTGCAATTTCGTCATATTCTTTTTCTTGAAAAAATAGTTGTTTTAAGAAAAATAAATTATATAAATATATGTCAGCATTTTGTGATACTAGTCTGTCATCATTTGGAAAATACTCTATCATATAATTTAGATAGTCGATTGGATAATCGTCTACTTGCATATTATCTAAATCACATAATACTAAGTCTCCTGCACTATTTATTAATATGTTACTTTCCTTAATATCTCCATGTACTATTCCTACTTCGTGAAAAGCTTTTATTCTTTGTTTTAATCTTTCTAACTTTTTTATATCATAGTGTGTAGCTTTTCTTAAATTAGGAGAAGTCATATCATACCCAACCATTACATCGTCATAACTAAGAGTTGCAATAGGAACGATATCGTTATTTAACTTCTTTTCGGAAAGCGCTATTAGTTTCTTCCTTTTATTATCCATTTCATTATAGAACTCTTCTAGTTCTCTTGTTGTTCCATTAAAAGGATAATAAAATATCTTTCTTGCTTCTCCTTGATGAATCCCAGCAAATACTTTCCCTTCTGCACCAAGTAAATTTGTTCTTTCATTCATAAAGTAACTTAATTCATCTTTAGTTAATTCTATATTTGGTAAATTAGCCATAATTAATCACCGGGCTATATTTTACCATACTTTTATATTTTTTTCTAGTATTCAATCGTTCCTTATTAGTATTATATCATATTTCTAACACCAATTTGGTCTTTTTACATACATTATCATAAAGGAGTGTTAATATGATGTATTCTAATAATTATGGTGTACCTACAACTTATGAGGCTCGTGTATATGATAGTGTTCCTTATACTACTATGCCTAATAGCTTTTCTACTACTGGTATTCCTGCCGAAGGAGTTAATGCTGATGGAGAAAGATTCTTTCTTGCACCTTTTCTTGTAGGAGGATTAGCAGGTACTGCACTAGGATATGGTATTGCCAATAATAACCGTCCGCCATATCCAATGTATCCACCTATGATGTATCCTACACCATACCCTGTTTATACTACTAATTATTATTACTAAAGCTTTGGCTTTAGTTTTCTTTTAATGGTAGAAGAATTGTTACTTTCGTTCCTTTTCCTAAAGTAGATTGATAAAGAATACTTCCTTGGTGCTGTTCTACTATTTCTTTTGATAAAGCTACTCCTATTCCTGTACCATGCTCTTTTGTTGTATAAAATATTTTATCAATTTTTTCTAAATTTTCTTTTGATATACCGGTTCCTGTATCTTCTATTTTTATTTTAATTCCTTCTTTTGTCTTTTTTATTGCTGTGGTGATAGTTAAAGATCTATTTTCATCTTTTGCTTCTATCGCATTTTTTATTAAATTTATTAATACTTGTTTCATTCTATTGTAATCTAAATCACCATATAACTCTTCTTCTTTTATTATGAATTTGGCAGTTACTTTCTTTTCTTTTAATAGTGGTTCTAATGTTTCTTTTATATCATCTAATAGCATCTCTAAATCTACTTCTTCTTTTTCTATTTGTAATTTTCCATAATCAGAAAAATCATTAATTATTAATAGTGTTCTATTTATTTCATCTTTTATGATTGGGAGGTATTTTTTTAGTTTTTGCTTGTTTTCTATGTCTAACATTTCTAAGTACCCTTTGCATACAGCAATCGGATTTTTTATTTCATGGGTTAATTTAAATAATGCTAATTTTAACTCTTTTTCTTTTTCTAGTTCTCGTAGTGCTTTGTTCTTTTCAATTATTTGTTCTCCTTCTTTTAATAACCATAAAATACTGGTCATTGTTATTAGAAATAGAAAGAGAACAAACAGTAAAGAAAGAATACTTTGTGGTGATAGGATATGATTAAAATCTTTTAAACATTGATAACATGCTGTAATAAAGGATTTTATACTGATAAATATATTTAATAACGAAGAAGTCATAGCGGGTTTTTTTAGCATAGAAAAATAAACTATCAGATAGAAACTATATTCTATGATGCTATAAATTATTAGGGTTCCTAATATTAAATGATAATAATAAATCGTTATTATGGATAGAATAATAACTAAAATACTTCTCTTTTTTATTATAGCAATTAATAGTGGGAAGTTAATGAAGATTAGACTAGCAATCGAGCTTTCCTCTCCCGTATAGCGGATAATTAAAAACATAGAAGAAAAAAGTACAAAATCAAAAATTAATTTTTCATCTTTGATATTATTTCGATAGCTGATATAAATTGCATATATTAGAAAGGGAAAAAGAAGAAATATTAAATTTATAATTAAAGATTCAAAAATCGACATAATATCACCCTTTTTAGTTTACTAACTTTTTTTGTCGAAGTTTGTCGATTTTTGTCCTTTTCTCTTTATTAGTTGTTTACCGTCGGTTTACATACTATTATTTCACTTTGTTTCATAATGAAATTATGGTGATTGCAATGTATGAAGTAAATATTTATGAACAAGTGGCTAGAAATATCAAAAAATATCGAAAAGAAGCTGGATTAACGCAAGCAGAACTGGCAGAAGCAATTGGTGTCTCTCATGAATTTGTTCGTAGAATTGAATCGAAAAAAGGAAAGAAAACCTTTTCTTTTCAGACCATATGGAATATTTCTAAAGCTTTAAATGTTAGTTTAGATAAATTAGCAGAAATTGATTTAGATGAATTTAAAGAATTAAAATAAACAGTATTTTAGTCAGAAAATACTGTTTATTTTTTAGACAAATATTTCTCTCTATCATTTGCAAATGACCGATATTTTCCAATATAGTCTGTGATTGGTTCTTCTATTTTTTTTATTTCGATATTCCCTTGGTTTAATCTCATACAGTAATTGCTATCCTCTTCTATCGTTGATGGAACTTTATATATAAGTTTAACGTCATCTATTGATGGTTCATATAAAGCTAGTCTTTTAAATTTTAAGTTTTGAGCACTTGTTTGTGCTATTTTACTAACGGCTAATAAAAATAATCCATTGGCTTCATTTAATCCCATAGACTTAAAATTCGTCATAGTTCGAAACCATTCAAATAAGGTTAGTGAAGGATCTAGTTTATAAGAATCTTGCTCTCTCATTTCTTTCCTTGTTTTTTCCAAGAACTGCAAATATAATGCATCATTTCTATATCCAATCTCTCTCAAAGCTCTTTCTTCTAAATACGTGGTATCTTCATATAGACTGCCTATCTTAATTCCTTGGATTGGCAAACCTTTTTTTATATTTAAAAAATCATTTGTACGACCTAATGGGTCTATTTTTATTACTGTATTATCTTTCAAATAAGTAATTACAAAGCAATGTGCTAACTCACCCTGAAGTAATGACATATCATAGTTTTCATCATTTGATAATAATAAATCTGCTAATTCACAAAACATTTTACTAAAACTACTACAAACTACCTTATTGCTCGTAACATTTGTAATATCTATTTCTTTATTAAATATTTCTTCTTTCAGTTTTTCTTCCCCTATAGCCCAATACCATCTGCTGTCATATTGAAATAGTTCACACAGTCTTACGTAAATAAAATAGATTTTACTAATTGTAGATTTATTTTGGAAATCCTTTTCCAATTTTTTATACATATCATTTAATAAATTCATATAACTCCCCTTGAATTTCCAATATATTATATCATAGGCTTTTATTTTGGGTAAAAAAAAATAACAGTAAGCTGTTATTTTAAGTCATCAATATATTTTTTTAATTGTTTTGATTCTGGTCCTAAAATAATTTTTAGTTGATTATCAATTTCTACAATACCTTTAGCACCTAATTTTTGTATTCCTTCTTTGTTGGCTTTTGAAACATCTTTTAATGTTACTTTGAAACGAGATAAATTTGTTTCCGTTTCAATAATGTTATCTTTTCCGCCAAGTAATTCTACTAGTTTATTAAAATCTAGATTAGCATCTTTTTTAGTTGCTTTTAATATAGCTAATAAAATTATGATTAAGATAACTACTATAATTATATATTGTATTTCCATATTTATTCACCACATTCATTATACTATATAATTGAAAAAAAGAAAATATTAATATTTTTACTTAGCTTTAGTATCTGTTTTCTCGGTTATTGTGAAAGTGTTAGTATTATAGTTTGCTTCTACGTTCCATTCTTCATTTGTATCAGTTATTTCAAAACTAGTTGTCTCTAAATAGTTCGATGTAACTATATATTCGCCTGGAGCAATATTTACATAATGCTTATCATTATTTGTTGCAGCGATTGCTGATATTTTTTCACTTTCTTTATTTGTAAATGTAATTATATCCCGATCTGGTAATTTTTCTGATCCTGGATATTCTAAATTTACTTTTGCTTTTTCTGTCTCTTCTACCATTTCTTCGGAACTTTCTGTAAGGTTATAAGAGTTTTCTTGAGGCGAAATGTTATTCGGAGTACATCCCATTAGTGATGCACTCAGTATAATTCCAATAGTTCCTATTGTACATAATTTTAATTTGCTACTTTTTAGAATATCAATATTTAAATTCTTTATCATTTTATCCTCTCCTTACGAATTTAATTTTTTTTGATTTTCAGTTCCCATGTCTACATAAAACTTTTTTAATTCTGGGTTTATTTCATCTAATGATTTTGAAAAATCTAGTGTATTTACATTGACATTTATCGTTTTATTTGGATTATCTGTATCTTTAAAGTTTTCAAATACTCCTGATAAGTTGCCTTGATTATCGATTTGAATTCCTTCTAATCCTGGTGTATCTATCGTTGTTGCGCCCACTTCTTTTAATCCCGTATCAGTAATTTCATATTTTTGTATTACAGAATCGTGATTTGCACCATAGGACTGTGTAGCATAAATATAATTTTTTCCATTCGTATCTGTATAAGTAGCAACCCCTTGACAACAGGATGCGAAGTCGTTTGACACTACTTTTCCATTATGAAAGTTAACTTTTTCCCCTTCTACATTTATGGAATATTTTATTAAAGTTCCTTTTCCTGCGCAATCTGCTACATAAAGAGCTTTTTCGTTTGGAGAATAGTAAGTAGTATCTGCACTTGTATTTTTCCCTCCAAAAAAGCCCTTTATATTGACTGTTCCTTTGTCTATAGCAGTTAAGTCGACATCTGATTCTAAGGCTGGGCTACTTGTTATCTCTTGTCCAGACTGCTTTAGACTATCTGTAATATCTCTTAGATTATAAGTGTTTATTGCTCCATCTTCTCCAGTGATAAATAAGATATCGTTTTGTTCATCATAGGTAACCCCGCCTACGTGTGCCTTTTGATCAAATTCATTTTTAAGTTCAATATATCCAATACATCTTCCAGCCTTATCATAAATATACACTCTTGAATTTAAACTATGATTATGATCATATGCCGTTATTAAGTAATAATCTCCAGCTTTTGTATATCCTTGAATTCTCAAATCATATTTTCCATTACTCTTATCATTTACTTTTTGTATTTCTTTATATACAAACGGAAGTAGTCCTATCGTTTCTGTTTGGAAGAAATTATTAATAAAGTTTTTTAATTTCCTTATTTCACTATCTTCAGCAGAAGAAAAAGTCTCTATTATTATTGGAATTATTGTAGCCAGTTTCATATAATCTTCTATTGGCTTTACACTATCGGCTTGTATATCTGTTAGTAGATTCATAGATGAATCAAAGCATTGATGGTTTGTATCTTCTATTTCAAGCCATTCATATATTTCTGTTAGTGTTTGTTGGTATTTATATAATATGTCACTATCAATAGTTGATTGTAAGGTCTTACTAGCATTTTTTAATGCCTCATATTTTACAATAGTTATCATATGTTAATCCTATTTAACTCCGTCTTGGCCATTTCTAATTTTTGTCTTAATCCTAGCATGAGTACTGAACCTCCATCTAATTCCTTTTCATATTCTTCTTTTTGCTCAAACAGTATTGTATACTTAGTTGTTATTGTAGTTAACTCTATTCCAGTTTGTATTTTGCTTAACATTGCATTGATATTTTGTATTTTTTCTTCTACTTCATCAATTCTTTCTTCTAAACATTGGATATACCTTGTCAATTCTTCTATTCTATGCTCAGTAGCATCTTCTATTATTTTATTTTTTAAATTATTTATACTTTCTAGTAGTATTTCAAAACTTTCTTTACTTTCGTTTGCTTTATCATTTAATATTGATTCTCCCTCTAATATGAAAGATTCTTTATCCAGTCCTCCATTTTCAATTGTTGTACAATTATATAGAGGATCTAATAGGCTATCTTTTATATTATTTATTAATGTTTCTAAGATATCTGCTTGAGAAGAGGCTTGTTCTATATTTATAAATTCTCCCATGCTTGATTGATAAGTAATGTCTGCTATTTTCATTTTTATTCCCCCTTTTTAGACATTATAATTCACTTTTATAATATCTGTAAAATATGGTTGTCCTACTCTATTTGCTTCTTTATTCCAGTCTTCCGTTACTAGTCCTGTTGCTGTATTCATTTTTGTAATACTCATTCCACCTGTTCCAGAGCAATGGCTAACTGTAATTTCATTACCATCTACTTTTATAATCATACCAATATGTCCTTCCATAGATGCTAAATCTCCTGCTTGAATATTATTTTGCGTAGCGGCTGTTATTGGTATTTTATTTCCTATTTTTTCTAAATCCCAGGTTGTCATTGGTCCCTCTATATTATACCCGCCATTTTTTAGGGCCCAGGAAACATAACCAGAGCAGTCTAGACTATTTGGTCTTTCTGTTCCAGTTGATTCACTTCCTTCTGCTGTTACAACTCTAGGTTGTCCCCAGGTTGGATCTAGTCCATTACATATTTTATCATGTCCTCCGCCCCAGAAATAATTCATGTGTGGGAAAGATGTTGCTAAAAAGATAGCGGCCATGGTTGATTTTGTTCTTTCATCAGGTGCCATGGATATGGTTTTATTGAATAAGTTTTGATAATATTCATAATCATATCCTGTTAATTCTTCATTAAATGTAGAATTATATTGAGATTTTAATGCGTTATCAAGCCCAAATGATGTTATTTTTATACCCTCTATATTAGCTAGTTCTGCTTGAGAAAAAATATTTACTGTTGTCATTATATCATTGGATAATTGCGTTATTTTTTCTATTGCATTATTTAGATCATACTCTATATCATCGGTTAAGTTTCCGAAGCAATTATCATGTTCTTTTCCTAAATTTTGGATATTTTCTCTGATATCAGATAAGTTTTTAGTTTTACTTTTGGATATCTCTGCGCTGTTTTCTAACGGTGCGGTTGATGCTAATAATGAGGTATAGTTCACTGATACATTTGACATAATATCACTCTTTCATAGTTAATAATTTATCGTATTTTGTTTTATATTTTTCATATAACTGTTTTAAATTTTCTTGTTTAGAAACAATGTCTGGGGTTTTATTTAATATACTTTGGAAACTCAATTGTGCTAATTCTCCAGATAATTCTACTAATTTTTCATATACTTTACTTTTTAATTCTTCTACTTCTTCTTTTCTTTTTTCTTTAGCTTTATTTATAATCTCGCTTTTCCAAGATGACGTATCCGCTGAAATATTTGATAGTTCTCCTATTATAGTGACTCCTTTTTCATAAAGAATACTGTCATTATCTAGGATAAAGGCTTCTTGAGATAGCCCTTTCTTTTGTTCGGTGGTAAGAGTTGTTGTTAGATTATTTACTTCGGTTGTAACCATATTTGCGTATTCATTTGCTAATTCTTCTACAGCATTTGCATCTAATAAGCTTTCGATAGGTGTATCACACGTAATTATCATATTAATAAAAAACAGAATGATTATAGAATCATTCTGTTTCCAAAGATTCTATTTGGAATCTTGGCTCCGCTTTTTTTACTTCTTGTTCATCATCTTTTGAAGTTAATGTTATTACTCTATCGATAAACTTGTTGGCTTCGTCATTTTTAAATCCAGAGAAACATATTTCTTTGATTTGTTCATGATCGAATACGCAGGTTACATCAGAGCGAAGAACTCCTTCAGGAAAAACGCATCCGCAATAGTCATACATTTTATTGGGTTTTTCAGGGGTCTTCATACAATAACCAATTATCATAACTTTCTTAGTACCACCATTTAAAAGTACTACACTACCTAAAGGTAAAATATCTTTTTTCATTTCCTAACCTCTTTTCCTTATTCAAGTTCTTCTTTTTGATTTGGTATATCTGCGATACTTTCATCTATTTTTATATCTGAAGGACTTCCTTCTAATACTAAATTGTTGGCGCTTCCTGCTCTATATTTTCCAGGAGACATTGTATCAGTTGTATCTACAGTATCATCACCGGTATAAGATTCTAAATTAGCAAAACTATTATCGCTCTCTGTTGAGCCATCTTCTTCATATATATATTCATTTTCTTTTTTCTTTTTATCATGAAGGATTTTAGCACCAGCTACTGCTGCAGCTCCAGCAACACCCACACCTAAGATTGTAGGTACTACACTTCCTCCATCATTTGAAGAAGTACTAGCTGAAGATTTACCGCCATCTTTATCAATACTAATAACATCTAATGTTTCTCCACTGTTATCATTGATACCAGCATCACTTTCTGGAGCAGATGGTGTTGTTGTAGAGGCATTCTCATTTGGAGTTCCTGTGCCTGTTGTTGGTGTATTTGAACTTGCTCCACTATTATAGTTTCCTCCACCATTGTTATTGCTTGGTGCATAATAATTGTTTCCGTTATTCGTATTTCCTCCAGTAGATGGAGTATTGTTTACAACTCCGCTATTATTGGTATTCTCTCCGGTATTCGTTTGGTTATTATTACTATTATTGTTTGAAGGTGGAGTTTCAGGCTCTGGTGTCGTTGAAGGTTTTTCTTCACTAGGAGTTTCTGGAACTTTTTCCTCTTCTTCAATAATTGTAGGCTCTTTTTCTTCTTCTTTCACTGGAGTTTCTTCTGTAGTTGAAGGTTTTTCTTCTGGCTTTGATGTAGGGTTTTCTTGTCGTTGTGAAGTATTATTTGGCTCTGGGGTTGGAGTTTCTGTCCTATATTGTATTTCATTGTTGTTTGGAGGGGTTCCTCCGCCTCCACCACCGTTGTTGTTATTATCGCCGTTACCATCATCACCGGTGTCGCTTCCGTCATCGCCTCCAGTTTCTGTATTTACATCACTAGAAGATTTTTGCTTTGAGTCGATATAAGTATCAATTGCTTTATTAATCGTTTCATCGCTCATTGTAGGATATTTTTCTTTTAAGGCTTTTGCCAATGCTTCCCTATATCCTTCATTTGATAAAGGTCCTACTGGCTGTTCCATAGTGGCTAAATATGCTAGAGCCATTGGAAGTTGAGCACCTTCCAACACTAAACTCACAGCAGAACCTATTGCTGTTGCGCCAGTTTTTCCCGATTCATCCTCTGCTCCTGTTACCGATGTTGCAAGACTTGCTATTTCTGCTTTTGTCGCTTCAAATAGTGCGCGTTCTTCTTCAGTCATATTTTTTTCAAAATCTTCGGCGGTATAATGGAAAGTCCATTCTACGTTATCGCCTTCTTTTATAGATTCTGGTTTATAAGTTGAGGGTAATCCTGAAACGAAAGATCCCCACGATTCTCCGTTAATAGACTTTCCTTCGGAATCTGTAAAGCATTCAATTGCACTTCTTGTTGTCTGATACAATGTATCTGTTTTATTATACAAGTATCCACCGTTTAAAGATGTTTGAAGATTTTCTAACTCACTAGGGAGTTCGTTGAAACAACCATCATGGCCATGTTCTGCACTATAATTTGGGTTAGAATATCCACCATATTGTACTGCAGGATCAATGCCAGCATCATCAAGTGCAGAAATACTATTTATTATTTTGCCAATCTCTGATGATGTTTCCATCATTTCTGTTAATATTTCATTTATTTGGCTTTTAGCGCTCTCCAATTTATTATAATCTACAGATGTATTTACTGCATTGGCCATAATTATTCGCCTCCTGTGTAACTATAACATTCATCTTTACGAACCGTTTCTAATTGTTCATCTATTCTATCAATTTCTTCTTGACAACCATCAATTTGTGATTGATAAGATCCCACAAAGATATTTATATCCCATCCAGGTCTTTCACTTAACTCTTCTTTTGCATCTATTGCTTCTTGGCGCAAATCTGATATTTTGTCTTCTTTTTCTCTCTTCTTTTCTAGTAATACTTCTTCTAATCTTCTTAATTCTGCATTTCTATGTTTTTTAGCTATATTAACGATTTCTGTTTTTACATCTGCTAGCATTATTTGTCTTTGTTTCAACTCATTTACAAGTTTAACTGCATTCGTATTTAAAATTGGATCTCCTCCTATATTTAAAGCATATGGATCTAGCCCTCCATCATCTATTTGTGCTTCTAATATTGTAATCCAATTTCCTATATTTTCATTTGCAATCTTATCTAGTTGATTAGCTTTTTCACTTACTGTCTCAATATTTATAAAGTAACTCATTATATAACTTGAGTTAGTTTTTGAAATTGCTGATACGTTTGCCATATTACTCCTCCTTATCTAATGCAATGCATTGTAAGTAAAAAGCTTTCCTTTTACTTACAATACACTGCATCTGCAGTGTATTATTAATTGTTTTCTGATCTGCCCCAGTTTTGGATAGCAGCCATAGTATTATCGATTTCTTTATTAAACATTCTTCTATATTCTGGGAATTTTGTATCTGCAAATTCGTCCCATTTATTTTTGAATGTTGCTGAAGATGTACCATACCATACTTGTTGGTTGTTAACATTTTCGTTTACTAGATTTGTAAAATCACTAAATAAAGATGTTAATTCATCTAAATTTGTACTGATTTCTCCTTTGATTCTAGTTAATTCACTATAATTAAGAGCCATTCCTCATTCCTCCTTATCCATTAATTGCATTCATTGTTTGTTGTTCTGCATCTGTATATCTATCAACTTGAGCTAATACTTGTTGTTCAAATTGAGTCATTGTGTCATATCCTTCTTGCATACTAGCTTTGAACGTATTAAATTGTGTTAATAATTGTTGATATACTGCTTCTGCAGCTGGATCTTCTACCCAGTGATTATGCATTTCATTGATTTTGCTTTCTAATTGAGCAACAAGATCATTATATCTTTCTTTGTCTCTTCTAATTTCATCTGATAGAGATTCCATTCTTTCTTTACTATAGTTAGTCATATCTCCAAATCCCATATCTTTCACCTCCTAAAATGTTAAGAATATTTCTACCCTTTATATTCTTATAAGTTTATTATAAGGATTTTATTTCCTTTTAGTCAAGTTAGTTTACAAACTTTAACATTTTTTACTGGTTTTTGACATATTATTTTTATGGGTATATATAAACACCATTTGTTATTTTTGGAATACTTTATATTAGATAAAGATTAAGAGGTGGTTACATGAGAGGTAATAACTGTATTCTAAATTTACTAAAAGTAATTAATTTGCTTCAAAAGAATTCTTCTAGTAATTGTCCTATAGATATTAGTTGTTCTAAACCGTATTTAGGTCCTAGTCCTACTATGCTTTGTTTTAATACCCGTCCTATTTCCTTATATAAGAGGGATGGTACGGTATTTGAAGTTTCTAATCATACTGTTTTTCGAGTTGAAAACATTAATGATGATTGTGTAACATTGCAGGCATTAGATGGGGCTAGTCCTAATTTTTCAGCAACGAATGAATTCGTTACAGTTTCTGCTAATTGTTTTTGTGCTATTCGCTGTTTCCCAGATACTTCTATCACCTGTTTATAGAAAGGAGGAGATGATATGAGTTGTGGAGATACTAATCAAAAAGATTGTGGTTGCCTTGCGGATATTTTGAAGAAAATCTTGTTGCTTCAAAGACAAGATTATGACAATGAAAATTATAGTGGTTGTGATAAGCCTTATTTAGGCCCAATTTGCAATACTATTTGTTATAATACTCGTCCAATCATGTTATATAATTGTTGCACTGGTACTCCGTGGAGTTTTTCTTATACTGCAAACAATCAAACTTCTACTTCTAATGTGTTCCGTATCGAAGCTATTGATGATTGTTGCTGTACATGTCGTATTTTGTATTTAGATACTACTACTAATAGATATGTTGGTACTTCTGAATTTTTCACTATCAATTTAGATTGTGTTGGAGCTCTTCGTTGTCTTCCAGATACATTTATTGATTTGTGCTAACGAAAAAAGTCCACCTTTGGACTTTTTATTTTGCTTAAAAACCTCTTGAGCTGCCTCCTCCACCGGAAGAACCTCCGCCACCAGAGAATCCACCAAATCCTCCACCGGAAGAGCCACCTCCACCGAAGAAGAAAAATGAACTTCCGTTAGACCCTCTGGATGATAGTATACCAATTCCTTCTAATATTATTCCAATTATTAATGCCGGAATACTATTTAGATAACAAATAATAATTGGTATTACATTAAAAATTAATGCGAAGATTATTACTATTGGAGATGTAATTCTACTACTTCTATCTTTTTTAAATACTGTCGTTCCCCATAAAACTCCGGACATTAGAAAAAAGAAAATCATAGATGAAAAATCGAAGTTTGAGTTTGTATTAGAAGTATTTACTCTAGTAACCGCAATATCTCCTACTTCTAGATTATAACTTTCTGCTACTTTTTTATAGAATGCATTATATCCGTTTTTTATTCCTTTATCCCAATTATTTTCTTTTAGATAAGGAATAATATATTGATCTTGATACCTTCCTGTAAGGCCATCTGGTAATACTCCTTCTAAACCATAGCCGACTTCTACTCTAAACTGTCTTTCTTCTAATGCTAACAACAATAATAATCCATTATTTTTTTCTTTATCACCAATACCAAATTCTCTAAACAAATCCGTTGCATACTCTTCTAGGCTTTCTCCTTCCAAATTAGGTACTGTTACCACTACAATTTGGGCGGTTGTCTCTTTTTCTAAAGCAACAGATCTATCTAATATATACTCTTCTGTTTCTTTTGTTAAAATATCAGCATAATCGTTAATGTAAAACTCATCAGTTGGTTTTACTAATGCATTTGTTGATGCCGGCATTAACAAACAGATAAAAATACCTATCATACATAGTTTAATTATATTTTTCATTTTACTATCTAAAAAGAACGTGAATTCTTTTAATTACTAAAATCCACGTTTGGTACTTCTGTTTTTGCTTCTTCCGCTTCAAAATATTCTTTTTCTTCAAAGCCACTCATAGAAGCAATAATATTGGTAGGTATTTTTTTTATCTTTGCATTATAATCTTTTACTACATTATTATAATCTCTTCTTGCTGTTGAGATTCTGTTTTCAGTACCAGCTAATTCATCTTGTAAATTAATAAAATTGGTACTAGCTTTTAAATCTGGATAATTTTCTACAATTACCATTAAATTATTTAGGGCACTTGAAAGCTCATTGTTAGCATTTGCTTTTTCTTCTATTCCTTTTGCATTCACTAAATTTTCACGTGCTGTTGTTACTTTTTCAATTGCTTCATCTTCATGTTCTACATATCCTTTTACAGTGTTTACTAAATTTGGTATTAAGTCTGCTCTTCTTTCTAGTTGTACATCAATATCTGCATACTTATTATCTACATTTTCTTCTAAAGTTACTAAATTGTTATAACTTCCTATAAAGAACATTACAATTGCTAGTATTACTACCAAAACAATTCCAATTACTATATAACTCTTTTTCATATTTTCCCTCCATCTTATATGTCTATTCTAGCTGGAAATTTCATAAAAGTAAATAGTAATTACTGTCATTTTTTATTTACGTTTAATTTGTATAATACTTTTAATTGGTATGATTTGATTATCTATTGTTAGCACGTTTTCTTTTGTTTTTGCTACTAAACTTGTATGATAAGTTTCTGTACTAGTTTTTATTTCTACAGGTATATTATAAGAATATCCTAATGTATGAAAGATACTTTCCAGTTCTTCTTCTATTGAGGATGAATTTACGGTTCGTTCTTCATTTTCCATATAATATACTTTTTTATTGTTATCTTTTGGTTTACTATTTAAATTTTTGTAAAGCTCTGGTAATTTTTTCATAAAATATCTCTCCTTCATGATATTTTATGTTTTTTAGATATAAATTTTGCACATTTTTGGTATAATATATAGCGAGGAGATTATTATGACTGTAAAAAAACTAAACAAGAAGATTTTAATTCCTATATGCATTATGGCCTTTATCAGTATTATTACTATTTATAGTGCCCTTACTTATACATCGAGTGAACTTGGGAATTTGGCATTAAAACAAGCTTTATGGTATTTTATTGGAGCTTTATTAGTAGTTTTTTTGATTCATATGAAAAATGAGTATTTATATCGGCATACTACTTTTCTTTATATTTTTGGAAATATTTTATTACTGGGGCTTCTACTTTTTGCAGAGCCAGTCAATAATAGTAAATGTTGGTTTACGATTCCTGGTATTGGTAGTATTCAGCCTAGTGAATTTATGAAAATATTTATTATGTTGATGTTGGCTACTATGATTCACAATTTTAGAAGTGATTATAAAAACCCTACTTTGAAACAGGAATTTATTTTTATTTTAAAAACATTGGGAATTGTTTTAATTCCTTCTGTCTTAACTTTTCTACAACCTGATACTGGGGCAGTTATCATTTATTTTATTATCTATTTTTGTATGATGTTTGCTTCTGGTATTCGGATCCGATGGTTCTTAATTGCTGGTGGTGTTATTTTACTTTTATTGGGCATCGTTTTTGGTATCTTCTTTTTACAACAGGATTTGTTTATTGATTTATTTGGAACTGATTTATTTTATCGCTTTGAACGTATATTTAATTGGCAAAGTGGAACTGGTTTACAATTAGAGAATGCACTAGCCGCTATTGGATCTGCAGGCTTTTTTGGTCACGGCTTTAATCAAACACCAATTTATTTTCCAGAATCCTCTACAGACTTTATCTTTGCGGTTTTCGCTTCTAATTTTGGACTTTTAGGTGTTATTATCCTTTTGGGTGTTATTATTTATTTTGATACACAAATTGTCTTACTTGCGAAAAGAAAATTAATTGATACTGATAAATATATTTTAGCGGGGATTCTTGGAATGTTATTATTTCAACAAGTACAAAATATTGGTATGACTGTAGGGCTTTTACCAATTACGGGAATTACTTTACCATTTATTTCTTATGGTGGTTCTAGTCTACTTTCTTATATGATTATTGTTGGGATTATTTTAAATATTTCTATGGAAAGAGCTAAACATTATAAATATAAATAAAAAGTAATAAGAACTAGTCTTATTACTTTTTATTTGAATTAGAAAACTTTCTATTTTTATTTGTTTGTATTTTGTTATAAAATGTCTCTACCACACTATTTAAATTATCATCTAAATATACCCCTATTTTTTGCTCATATTCTTTAGGAATTCCATAATATGCTTCGGCAATAGAACCTGTCATAGCTGCTAAAGTATCAGCATCTCCTCCTAAACAGATTGCATTTCTGACACAATCTTCAAAATTATTTCCCTCTAGGAATGATTCTATTGCTTGGGGAACTGATCCTTGAGCTGTAATATCATATTTATATTTTCTATAGATTTGACGAATTGTAAAATCTAGTGGGTAATAGTTTTCTTCTATATACTCTTTTATTTCTTCTTTATTGTTTCCATGGAGCGCCATAAAAATACAGGCACTTATTGCTTTTGCTCCCTTGATGCCTTCTGGATGACTATGCGTTAATTCCGCTTGAATAGTAGCTAGTTGCTCTGCTTCTTCTAAACTGTTAGCAACATAAGCGACAGAAGAGGTCCTCATAGCAGCTCCATTACCATAGCTATTATATGGTTCTGGATTGTCTGACTGTAACCAGTCATGAAAGGCATGTCCATAACCAACATCAGGATATTGTTGTCCAAATTTTTGCATTTCTTTTTGAGCAACATCCTTAAAGAAGGCCATTGATTGGAAGTCTTTATATGCTAAACTTGCATTAGCAATTGCACATGTTAATACAGTATCATCTGTATAAAAACATTTTGGCTTAAAAAATTTAAACTGTTTTCCTTTAATTGTGTGAAATTCATATACAGATCCTACAATATCTCCTATGATTGCTCCCTTCACTTTTTGAAACTCCTTTCTTTTTTTGGTTTTACTCTTTCTACATTTTCAATATCAAAATAGTAATCTTTTACATTATTATCTGAATTTAGTTTTGCACCATGGTAGTCATATATTTTATCATCCTTCATTGCTATTACTTCTATAATTTCTACATCTGTTGTATTATTAGTTAAGTCCACCACTGTTCCTATTTCTAGATAATTTCTAGGCTGACTTAAAAATATAGACTCACGAATATTTTCTTTTGGTGCTATTAAGCTGTCTAAATCTTGGCTGAATCTTTCTGTTTGTTCTCTTTCCATATTTTTTCCTCCCTAGTTCAATAAACATTTTACTACAGTTATTAGTTTTTTACCAATTTTTATTTGCTTTGCGTCTTCAATAATAGTTAATCTGCTGCCGGCGTTAAAAAGAATTTCATTTTGAAAGTATTCTCCAACATTAGATAATGGCTCTATATATGCTGCATTACTTCCACCCGGAACAATAATATCTAATCTTAAGTTTCTACCTGTGTAATCTAATAATTTATTAGCATCTTCTAAGTTGCTGCAAGCACTTACAAAACCTTGATTAATAATTTGGGCACCTGCTTTTAATTCTTTTAGTTTTTTTAATCCTTGCATTGAGTCGGCAACTCTATGTACTACTAGGGTATCGTTTATTCTATTATTGTCTACAAATTCTATCAAACGTTCCGGACCATCTGTTGCTGGATTAAATTTACCTTTTCCCAAAGCATCATCATAAATTAGTTGTAGTAGTTCCTCATAACTTGTTATTGGCTTTCTAATTTCTTTTTCCCATGGTTCTTTTACTTTAGATATATCTTGACGAAGTATAGCATCCATTTCTTTAAATCCTAATTTCGTATATACTGAAATAGCTTTTTTCTGGTCTTCTGTTGCGTGCGCTTTGATTTTTCCAGTATATCCATCTTCATAATTATCTAACATGCTTGCTATTCTACTTTTGGTTGTTTCGTCCATATATTCTTGCAAATCTAAATACATTTGTTTTATATTTATTTCACTATTAGGTAGTGCTTTATAAGCAAGTAAGGTATTTAATTTCTGAAGTTGTTCTTGATTTAATTTTGCATATCTTAGCTCTGCTTCTACTTTTCCTATTATTTTTTTTAGATTATCTTGATGATTTGTTTCTGCCATTCTATATTCATCAAATAATCCATTAATAATGTTTACATACTTTGATTTTAATGAAAATCTACTACTAATTACATCATTTAGTATTTTATATAATTCTGCTCCAGGATCGTTGAAATGTATTCCTACTTCGATTGGAGTTAACATCTTTTTTATTTCAATTCCTTTTGCTTTAAAGTATGATTCTATGTTAATACCTTTTTCTAACATTTTTTTTAAGTTGCTTGCATAGGTTTCTCCTACCTGTGTTGCGGTGATTTTTTCTATTTTCATATTTGGTGATGATAATACTGAAGGAGATAAATCTATGTTACTATTATTTGCTATTGGATTAGTAGAAAATGAAGATGATGGTCCAGTTATAGGAGTATTAAAAAACGAGTCGAAAGTTTGCTCTAATGTATCTACAAACTCATCGCCAAAGATATCTCTAAGCATTTTTATGTGATGCTGTTTTCCAGTCATTTTTAATTGTGTGAAATTTGCGATAATTTCATGGAATTCATATAATCTACTATTGCCGCAACGTAAGTAGTACTCTTTTCCGTGTTGATAGTTTAAGTATATATCGTTATTATAGACATCCTTTTTCTCTCCTATAAACACAGCATCTACAATATCGGATAATGCACAGTAATCTCCTTCTTGAGTTCTCCATAATTTATCATTAATTAAAGATTTTTCAGCACTTATTTGCTGTTGTGCAGCTGCACTTGGTGTCACTTTACCGTTAATCATTGAATTAATTCTATCTTCACTATATCCTAAATCTTTTAGTTTTCTTGTTAATAATTCGGTTGTATTTTTAAATATTCCACTATAGTGCTTTTCCAACTCCCGAGTATAAGAATCTAGTGTTTTCCCTTGTGCTTCGAGATTACTTAAAAATTCTTGTTCTGCTCTAGCATTTAATTCAGTACCTTTTCTTTTTAAAA
>UMHA01033763.1_pt1 | contig 76014 bp, 66 predicted proteins | sample 1965401 | NCBI WGS metagenome assembly UMHA01 (sample SAMEA4836085, study PRJEB28245) | human gut metagenome | biome: gut microbiome; material: fecal sample | place: Denmark | collected 2008 | reverse complement strand
AAAGAAAGAACTTATATGCCAACTATACATGATATCTTAGATAAAACTAAAGTAGTTAAGAATAATTATTATTTATCTATTTTAGAACAAATGAAAAAAGATGGATACTTTAAATTAGGAGTAGTACCATTATCACCAGAACAAGAAGAAAGAAACTATGATAAATCTATTAGATGGATAGAAAGAGGAATCATACCGGAATTTTTATTAGAAGATATGCAAAAGTATATTAATCATAGTAAAAGAATAAATAGTAAAAAGCATTATCAAATAGAAAACAATAGGTAGTCCCCCCTAGGGTATATAAATAAAAAAATAAAAAATATCAAGACCGACAGCCCACCTATATTCACACAAATTTAATTTTTCCGTGAGTTTTTTGGAAAATAAAAAGAGTATTAGGACATAAACTAATACTCAATTTTTTTAAAATCTAATGGATTTTCACTAATAATTTCTAAAGAATACTTCATTCTTAATAGCTTAATTACTTTAGCTTTAACCTTATCATAATCTTCATCATCACTAACATTAAAAGTATCTTTAGCTGAATTATAATGCTGATAAAATGTAGCTTCCCACATAGCATTCCTACTAAAGGAACTAGCTATATAAAATGCAATTACTTCAGGCATAACATAAGTAATAATATACTCATGATAGTTATCATAAAAAGGATTTATAACTTTATCTAATTCTTCATCAGAAATATCATTATCAGTACATTTTCTAATCATAGAATTCCTCCAATTCCTTGTATTAATCACTTAAAATTAAAAATTAGTCAAGATTGTTCATACAATTCAGTAATTTCTGGTATGAATTGGTCGCAAATTATCAAATTTTGTCGAAAAATATGTTATAATTTTATACAAGGGATATTGGTATTTTGGAGGTAATGTTATGAGCGAAGAAACAAAAAATGAATTAATTAGATTGTTAACATCTGGAAATAGTATTCCGGATGAATATAAAGAAATTCTTTTTCCAACAGTAAATAAAGAATATGAATTGTCATATTTTGGAAAAATGAAAAGGGAAGATATACTAAAAGATGCTGACGGAGTTTTTTCTATTCCTTTGCAAAAAGATAAAACGTTTGGGGCTAAAAAAAATAAAAACGAATGGGAGAATATGCTTGTATTTGGAGATAATTTGCAATTATTAAAAAATATATATGAAAATGAAGATCCTATAATTAAAGATAAAGTAAAAGACAAAGTAAAAATCATTTATATCGATCCGCCATTTGCAACGGAAGATGAATTTAAAAATAAAAAGGGGGCCAAGGCATATAGCGACAAGGTTAAAGGATCACAATTTATAGAATTTCTGCGAAGACGATTGATTTTAGCAAGAGAAATTTTATCAGATGATGGCTCAATATTTGTTCATTTGGATTACAGGATGTCGCATTATATCAAAGTGATTTTAGATGAAATATTTGGTAAAAATAATTTAAGAAATGAAATAATATGGACATATACTGGTCCAGGATCACCAAAGATGAAACAATTTAATAGAAAACATGATACTATACTATGGTATACAAAAACTGATACATGGATTTTTAATGAAGATGATATCAGAGAAGAATATAAAGATCCAAATCAAGGATTAAGAAAGGCATTTGGAGCAGACTATTCAGAAGAAGATGTGATAAAAAATAGGGAAAAAGGAAAAATTCCAGAAGATTGGTGGTACATTCCAGTTATTGCTCGTCAAAAAATTGATGGAATTGAGAGAACAGGATATCCAACAGAAAAACCGTTTAAATTGCTTGAAAAAATAATTAAAACGGCATCATCAAAAGGTGATATTGTTATGGATTTCTTTGGTGGATCAGGAATGACTGCTTTTGCTGCTGAAAAATTAGGAAGAAAGTGGATTATTTGCGATATTGGTAAATTATCTATTTATACAATTCAGAAGAGAATATTAAATATTAAAAAATCCAGGTCATTAACTAATCCAAATAAAAAATATGGGAAAGATTTCGAAACATTTTCTACATACCAACTTGGGTTATATGATTTAGAAAAAACTTTGAAACTTGATTGGAAAGATTATAAAAAATTTGTTTCTGAACTTTTTGAATTTGAATTAAAGGAAACGAAAATATCAGGAATTTCTTTTGATGGTATTAAAAAGAATCATTATGTCAAAATATGGGACTTTAATAAAAATAAAGATTCTAGCATTGATGAAGACTATCTAAACGAATTACATAAAAATATTGGAAGTAGGATTAATGGTAGAATTTATATTGTTGCTCCAAGTAATAATGTAGATTTTTTAAATGATTATTTTGAAATTAATGGAATTAGATATTATTTTTTAAAAATTCCATATCAAGTAATAAAAGAATTACATAAATATCCATTTCAAAAAATGGAACAATCAAAAAGCATAAATAGTGTCAATAATATAGATATGGCAATAGGTTTTCACTTCATTGAACAGCCTGATGTTGAAAGCAAAATAATTCTACATGATAGTTCAATTGAAATAATTCTTAGTAAATTCTATAGCAAGACATTAGTAGATAATGATGGCAATGAATATAAAAATTTTGAAACGTTAGCTTCGATTTTTATTGATAAAAACTATGATGGACAAAACTTTATGATGACTGATTATTATTTTGCTAATGATTTGAAAATAATAGATGATAAGATAACAATTAATTTTAATAAAATTGGTAATTCAGATGTTATGATTATATATACTGATATTTTTGGTAATGAGTTTACCGAAATAAAAAAAGGTAGTGGTGATTTGAATGAAAGATAATTACATATTTAAAACAGATGATTTGACACTTAAAGTTAGTAAAAATTATGATCATAACAAATTAGCATTGGATAAATGGGAAGAATATATTGAACGTTTATGTGGTAATAGATATTATCAGATAGATGCAATAAAAAATGCAATTATATATTTAGGATCTGGCAATTATAGCAGTGTTGAAGATTTAGTACTTGAAAATTATCAAAGAAATCCTGTTTTACAAGAAAAATATAATACAATAAATGAATACTATGATAATATACAATTAAAAAACAAATTAACTGCGACTATTGACTTAGCAACTGGCACAGGTAAATCTTATATAATATTTGGTGTTGCACAAATAATGCTTGGATTGGGGTTAGTGGATAAAGTTTTAGTTTTATGCCCATCTACAACAATAGAAGCCGGATTAACTGAAAAGTTTATTCAATTATTATCAGATAATAATATTCAAAGCTTAGTTCCTGATGATGCAATTATAAAAAATCCTCATTTAACTAATGGCAATTATACAATTAAATCAGGAGATATATGTATAGAGAATATTCACGCTGTTTATTCTAATACTGGTTCATCCATTGAAGATAGCTTTAAAAATGCACATGGCAATGTTTTAGTCATAAATGATGAGGCACACCATATTTATAATGCGAGTATTGATAAAGATTTGAAAAAGTGGAAAGAATTTTTGCTAAATGATAATTATAACTTTAAATATATTTTAGGGTTAACAGGAACTGCGTATATCGAAAATGAATACTTTAATGATGTTATTTATAGATATTCTTTAAGAAAAGCAATAGATGAAAGAACGGTAAAAGATATAAATTATGCTATAAAAGATGATACTACAACCACAAAAGAAAAATTTCAAAAAATATATCAAAATCATATAAGGAATAAGGAAAGATATGCTTTAATTAAGCCAATTACCATATTTGTATGTGCCAATATTTCAAATGCAACAAATTTATCGGAAGATTTAATTGAATTTCTTTCAAATGAGTTAAATACATCATATGAGGAAATAAGCAAAAAAGTATTATTAATCACGAGCAAATCTTCACCAGATGAAAAAAATAAATTAAAAAGTGTCGACAAAATTGAAAGTCCAATAGAATGGATTGTCTCAGTATCAATGTTAACTGAGGGATGGGATGTTAAGAATGTAATGCAAATTGTTCCATGGGAAGATAGAGCATTTAATTCTAAGTTGTTAATATCACAAGTTTTAGGAAGAGGTTTAAGGATACCAAGTGAATATTATGGTAATATTCCAAGTGTAAAAGTTTTTAATCATGTTTCATGGAGTAGAAATATTTCTAATTTAGTTTCTGAAGTTTTGGAAGTTGAAACAAGATTATCAAGTTATCCTTTATTAGAAGGTTATAGATCTAAATTTAATTTTACTGTAAAAAATATTAATTATGAAAAAGAAGAAATTGAAGTAGCTAAAGAAGCAAATTCTACTGTAATAGATTATTCAAATATAGTAAATAATGGAATAAAATTAGAATCTCAAAGTATAGAAATTGAAAAAGGTACTACATTTCAGTCTTTATATAATTCAAGAGATATTAGTGAAGTAAACTATATTATAAAGCGAGAATGCTATTCTGTAGATGAGGTAGTAGATAAAATTATAACGGAATTTAGAGCAAGAGATTGGGAAGGAAAAATTTTAAAACTTGGAGAAGATCAATATACTCAAAACAATCTTCCAGACAGATCTATAATAAAAAAAATTATTCTTGATTCTATGAAAAAAGTTGGAATAACTGATAACTATTTAACAGAAAAAAATAGAAATAATATTTTAACAACGTTTGGTACACTTTTACGAAAGAAGAATAAAACTGTAATTCCAATATCAAAAAATATGAATGTGTTTGATATTGATACAAGTTCAATGTCAAAACAAACCATTTCAATTTCAAGTTTAAGAAAAGAGGCACGCGCATATTATACAGATGATTACGATAAAGAATTATTAGAAGATGATAAAAAAATATTAAATGATTTTATAGAAGATGATAGTAGACTAGTTAGATCACTAAATAATAAAAATACCTATTTATTTAAAACACCTATGAGTATGGTTTTTACAACTGGAAAACCTGAATCCGACTTTGTTGAATACCTGACAAAACAGGAAATTGCAAATTGTGTTGATTCATGGATAAAATCAAGAGATATGGGATTTTATTCAATAGAATACTCTTGGAAAAAGAATAGTCACCAAATTAAAAATCAATTATTTAACCCTGATTTCTTTATTAAAATTGTAAAGAATAATAAAGTTTATTATTTAGTTGTCGAAATAAAAGCAGACGGTGATGATAGTGAAGAAAATAAAGCTAAATATAAATATGGTATTGAACATTTCGAAAATTTAAATGAAATTCTTGATGAGGTTGGAGAAAATGAGGAATATATCTTTCATTTTTTGAGCCCTAATGCATACCCAGAGTTTTTTGATTATATAAAGAATGGTAAAATATTAGAGGGGCAATCAAAATTTAGATGTGAATTAGAAAATATGCTTCAGTAAATTAGGACAGTAGAGTTATCTTTACTGCCTTTTTTTAGGTACAATTTAGGTACAAAAATACTAAAAAACCACGGTAAATGACGGTTTATGCCAATATAAAAAGGCCCGTATTTAAAGGGGTTAACACAATTTGGTCTCTTCTAACTGAAGAGAGCAGGCCCATAAGAGAAGAGCGTATGCTCTTTTTCTTTTGCTTGCAATGTTCATGTTGCTTTTATTACTTAGGTATTCTTTTCAACAACAATATAATTTGGAATGGTTAATAATATAAGTAGGATATTCAGGACGGGAATGATAATTGGCTGTTTTGTTTGGATTATATTGGTAGAAAGAAGGGATACATCATGAGGAGGTTAAATATTTTTGTGGATGAGACTGGCGAATTTGGCTTTGGTAATGGTTCTTCAGAGTTATATGGAGTTTCTTTTACTTTTCATGAACAAGATTCCAATATTACCTTTGAACTTAATCGATTAAATGAAAAACTAGCAAAGATTGGTTATACTGATATGATTCATATGGCTGATTTGATTATGCATAGAGGAGATTATAAGAATTATAGTATCCAAACAAGAAAAAGTATTTTTAATGCAATTTATCAATTTTCAAGAAGAATTCCTGTTCAATATCAAACTATTATGATAGACAAAAGATACTCTGATAATAAAATGGTATTGAGAAGACAATTGTCTAGTGAAATTAATAAAATGATTCGAATTCATAAAGATTTTTTTGATAAGTTTGATAAAATTGTCCTGTATTATGATAATGGTCAGGAAACATTAGGGATTGTATTAGATTCTATTTTCTCTCAATTTGATGGATTTGAACACAAAGTAAATTTTAACCATAAGGAAAAACGATTATTTCAAGTTTCTGATATGTTGACGTATATTGATAAGTACGATTATAAATATAAAAATAAAATTAAATTTGCAAAAGCTGAGATGTATTTTTTTACAAATGATGAAATTCGAAAAATACTGAAAGAACTTAACAAAAAAAGATTTTAATATAATAAAAAAGACAACCGATGGTTGTCTTTCTGCGGCGCTTGGCGCCAACACGGGTTTGATCCATTAAATTTTTAATAGACCAAGGTGTAGATATTTATCTACATTTATATTATATGTCCGTTTCGATATGATTATATCAAGGGAATGTTTTTTTGTAAATGTTTTAATTGCATTTTTTGTTTAATATTTTAAGTTTGAGAGTATTTAAAAATATATCTTTCAACGTATGGAATTGCTACAAATTTGTTTGATGAATTGTGGTATAATTATGACAGTTAGTAGCAACAAGAAAAGGGAGTGTTATCTATGAATGAAATTAAATGTCCGAAATGTGGAACGGTTTTTCAAATCGATGAACAAGATTATGAATCTATTGTAAAACAGGTTCGCGATCATACATTTGAAGAAGAGTTAAATGAACGGAAGGCACAATTTCAAAGAGAACTAGAAAGTGCTGTTAAACTTGCCAAAGCAGATACGGAGAAGAAACTACTAGAGCAAGTCAATCAACTGAAGATGGCAAATGCCAATTTAGAGACACGGATACAATCTAGTGAAGAGGAAAAGAAACAGGCGGTTCAACTAACAAAAGCAGCAGTAGAAAAAGAATACACGTCTAAAATCAGTGAACTAACGTTATCTAAGACAAAGTTAGAAAACGATTTAAAATTAAAAGATACAGAAAATAAATTAGCGGTGGAACAAGCCATCAGTGCCAAAGATAAAACAATCGATTCTTTGAGTAATGAGTTAAGTTTAAAAGAAAAAGAATTTCAATTAAAAGAGACTTCTATGAAAGAATCTTATGAAAGTAAGTTAAAGTATAAAGATGAGCAGATTGCATATTACAAAGATTTCAAAGCAAGACAATCTACTAAGATGATTGGCGAAAGTTTGGAGCAACATTGCAGTACGGAATTTAATAAGTTGCGTTCGTTATTTAAAAATTGCTATTTTGAAAAAGATAACGATGCAAAGACTGGTTCTAAGGGAGATTTTATTTTTAGGGCATATGCAGATGATGAACATACGAGTGAAATTGTTTCTATCATGTTTGAGATGAAGAATGAAGCAGATCAAACGGCAACCAAACACAAAAATGAAGACTTCTTTAAGGAATTGGATAAAGATAGAAGAGAGAAGAAGTGTGAATACGCTGTCTTGGTTTCATTATTAGAACTAGATAATGAATATTACAATGTTGGGATTGTCGACGTTTCTTATCAGTATGAAAAAATGTATGTCATCAGGCCGCAATTCTTTATTCCACTGATTACATTAATTAAAGATTTAGCATCTAAATCTTTGGAATATAAAAATGAACTAGAACTCGTCCGCAGTCAAAATATCGACATCACGCATTTTGAACAAAACATCAATACATTTAAAGATAGTTTCAGTAGAAATTATCGTCTTGCTAGTGAACGATTTGCTAAAGCAATTGAAGAAATTGATAAAACAATTGATCACTTACAGAAGACAAAAGAGCACTTGCTAAAGACAGAGGACAATTTACGTCTTGCTAACAACAAAGCACAAGATTTAACGATTAAGAAATTAACTCATAAAAATCCGACGATGGCTAAGATGTTTGATGACTTGAAAAAGAATGCTGATGATGTCTCATCTGAAGTGGAGACAGAGTCTATGGATTTAGAGGATGCTGCATAGTTATAACGTGGTAGAAAGGGATGTATTTAGATGAAACGGAAACGAACATTTTTGAAAAAAAGAACGAAAATCATTTTGGTAATCTTTGTTTTGATTCTCGCATTGATTGCTGTTTTGTTCTTTTGTTTGAGTAATAGGGATTTGAAATATCAAGAATCTATTCAGATTTTGATTGGAGAAGAGTTACCGACTTTAGAAGATTATATAGACTCTGATGATTTAAAGAGGGTAGAAGATTCAGAAATTACTTGGTCAACAATGCCTTTAGAGGATGGTAAAATTTATCATGCTGGTACCTATGAAGGATACTTTTCTTTTCGTGGCGAAGAAAAAAATATTTTTGTTGTAGTTGTAGATGACGTTGCACCTTCTATTGAAGGGGTTCGTGATATTACTGTTTACAAAGATGAAACGGTTGATTTGTTAAAAGATATAACGGTTACTGATAATAGTCACGATGAAGTGGAAACATCTGTTTCTGGTGATTACGATTTGTCTGTTGCTGGTGAATATGCGCTTTCTTACGTTGCTAAAGATGCTTCTGGCAATGAAGCGACGGAGAATTTTAAATTGATTGTAAAAGAAAAAGAAAAACCTACCATGGAGGTTCCTAGTTCTGGTGAATCTCAGATTGTTGGAACAACTTCGAAAGGATATACAATTGAACAAATTAACGGACTTTATTATATCGATGGTATTTTAATTGCTAACAAGAGTTATACACTTCCTAGTAGTTACAATCCGGGTGGATTATTAGATTCTTTCCAAAATGCTTTTTCTACGATGCAAAGTGCTGCTGCTAATGATGGGATTTCTCTTTCTGTTATTAGTGGGTATCGTTCTTATTCTAGACAGAATACAATTTATAATAACTATGTGAGTCGTGATGGAAAAGCGAAAGCTGATACCTATTCGGCACGAGCAGGACACTCAGAACACCAGACTGGACTTGCTGCCGATATCAACAGTTTGTCGCAAAGTTTTAAAAACACCAAGGAAGGGCAATGGTTAAACGAACACTGTTCTGAATACGGTTTTATCATAAGGTATCCAGAAGGAAAAGAGTCGATTACAGGGTATATTTTTGAACCATGGCATATTCGCTATGTTGGGAAAGAGTTAGCAAGTGCTTTATATAATAATGGTGACTGGATTACATTAGAAGAGTACTTTGGAATTACCAGTCAATATTCGTGAGGTAGTTATGGAACGAAAGATTGGACGGAACGAAATAGCAGTATTTATTTTAAATTCAGATCAGGAATTATTGTTGCAAAAGCGAAGTGCAAATAAAAAGCATTATCCTAATTGTTGGGCTTTGTGCACTGGTCATGTGGAACCAGGCGAGAGTCTTTCAGATGCTGCTTTGCGTGAGATGAAAGAAGAATTAGGAATTATTGTCAATTTATCTGAACTTCATTCTTTTGCAAATGGAAAATTTGATATTCATGAGGATGAATGGCAAGGTACATATTTTTATTATACATTTTGTAATTTTAATGAATCGGATTTTATATTACAGACAGATGAGTTATCTGAAGTAAGGTGGGTTCCTATTGATTGGTTAATTGAACAAATCTTGAAGCAAGATTCAACAATGGTAACGTTAAGGAATAAGATTCCGATGTTAAAATATTTGAAAGAAAATATTTTATTCTGTGAAATTAAGAATTAATTATTGTTTTTAGTGGCTTTTTTTCTAATATAATGATATTCTTAAGATAAGAAAGTAGGGATAATATGATATACGATTTAGATGTAAAAGGAATGCGGAAAATGATTCGTAAATTTTCTCGTACTGCTTATGGTAGAACTGTTTTTACTCTTGCATATGCAGCGTTTTTCTTCTTTTTGATTTTGACCGTTTTGTTCTTATTTGGAATGCTTTTTGGTAGCTGTTTGGGTGTAAACTATTATACACTTAATACATTAATGTGGATTTTAGGTTGTTGTTTTGCTGCTTTTCTTTCCTTTTTAATTGGAAGTGCTTACTATTATAAAGAACTTCGTATTTACGTTAAAAATTTGGACGAGTAATTTTAAATGTTTCTCATCATAAGATTTAGTGGGTGTATTTATGTTAAAAAAATGGTTTATTCCAAATTATCAGAATGTAGAATCTGCTAGTGTTCGTAATCGCTATGGTACAGTGGCATCCTTCTTTGGTATTTTTACCAATATTCTTTTGGGTGTCATGAAACTCATTATTGGGTTTCTTTCTAACAGTGTTACGATTTTAGCAGATGCTACGAACAATTTATCTGATATGATTGCATCGATTATTACGTTGGTAGGATTTCGTTTTTCGGCTAAACGTCCTAGTAAGGAGCACCCGTATGGATATGCACGGTACGAATACATTGCCAATTTATTTGTTTCGTTATTTATCTTTTTCATTGGTCTTTTTTTTGCCAAAGAGTCATTTGAAAAGATTTTACATCCATCATCTTTGACAATCGATGTGGTCACATATTTAGTTTTGATTGTTGCTGTTCTTGTTAAAGGAATTCAAATGATGGTTTACTTAGACTTTGGTAGGCGAATTGATTCCGATACGTTAAAGGCTACGGCAATGGATAGTAGAAACGATATGCTTTCTACACTTGCTATTTTACTTTCGATGATTGTCATGCAAGTGTTCCATATTAATATCGATGGTTATACGGCACTTTTGATTTCATTCTTTGTGATTTATAGTGCCATCAGTTTGTTACAAAAAGCACTTGATCCTTTGATTGGAGAACGACCATCCGAAGAGTTAGTGGAACGATTACAAAAGAAGTTGAAAACGTATCCAGAAGTGTTGGGAATTCACGATTTGGTCATTCACAATTATGGTGTTTCATTTAATTTTGTCAGTGTGCATGTAGAGTTAGATGCCAAGATGAGTTTTATGGAATCCCATCAGATTGCAGATCAAATTGAAGATGATTTTTATAGAGAGTTTGGTATCAATATTGCCGTTCATACGGACCCGGTGGAAATCGATAATCCAGTTGTCATAGAGTTGAAGGAAAAAGTACTAGATGCTTTAAAGAAATACGATGCCAATTTAGAAGTTCACGATTTTCGGATTGTCGAGAAAAAGGGTGCGATTCAAGTGTTGTTTGATTTGGTAGAACCTTTTGAAAAAGATTATGCTGAGGATGAACTGATTTCTTACTTATCTAAGCACGTTCCAAAGAAGGGAAAAGACCTTCAATATTCTATTAAAGTAGATCATATGTTGACGTAAGGAAGATTGTCTTCCTTTTTTTATTGGTTTCTGTTATAATTACTGTTAGTTTTGAGGTGATATGACATGCGATTAAAAAATTTAACGTTGTCGTTTGGAACTCAACCAATCTTTGATCATATCGATTTATATATTCCAGAGAGGGAACATATCGGTTTGGTTGGTGTGAATGGGGCTGGCAAAAGTACGTTTTTTAAATTGCTTACGAAAGAGTTAACGCCTGACGATGGTGAGATTATTTTGGAATCTAAAAAGAAAATTGCCTTGTTGCCGCAAGTGATTACCGATGAGATTCCATCACTCGACATGACTGTGTTTGAGTTTTTGGAATCTGGAAGACCGATTGAACAGTTAGAGAAAAAGTTACAAAGTACATACGAAGAGTTGGCTGAACACCCAGAAAAAGAAAAGATTTTGTATCAAAAAATCAATCGAATTCAAAGTGATCTGGAGTATTACGAACAGTATAAGGCAGATACAATTTTATTAAAAATTATCGAAGGCATGCATATCGATGGCGATATGTTAGACGAGCCTCTTAAAAATTTATCTGGAGGACAGAAGTCTACGGTGGCATTTGCTAGATTACTGTACTCTAAACCAGAAATTATTTTGTTAGATGAACCGACAAACCACTTGGATTTGATGACGAAAGATTATGTCGTTCAGTTTTTAAAATCTTATTCAGGTACGATTTTTATCATTTCACACGATACAGAGTTTTTGAATCAAGTTGCAACGACCATTTTATTTTTAGATAAACGAACTCATAAAATGGAATTGTATCCGGGAAATTACGATCGTTTTTTAAAACTTCATGCCGAACACGAAAAGAATTTGCTATTTCAAGCAAAGATTGAAGAACGGGAAGAGAATAAGTTACGAGCAATTGTTCAAAAGTATGAACATGGAAATGGTAAACGGAAAAAGATGGCGCAAGATAGAGAAAAGAAACTGGCAAAATTATTAGAGAACAAGATAGAAGTTCCGCCTTCTATGCGACAAGTTACATTCCAGATGGATGTAAAAAGAGAAAGTGGTATGACACCTGTCCGAGTTGAAAAGTTATGTTTTAAATACGACAAAACGAAACCGAAGGGAATCATTAATAAACTTTCTTTTAGTTTACATAAAGGCGAAAAGTTTTTGATTGTAGGCGAAAACGGTGTTGGAAAAAGTACGTTATTAAAACTGATTGTTGGAATTTTAAAACCAGATTTTGGTACGATTGAAATTGGCAATCACACCGATATTGGCTACTATGCTCAGGAACATGAATTGCTAGATAAAACGACGACGATTTTCGATAATTTTCACGATACCGATTTAAATGATAAAGAGATTCGTTCTGCATTGGGAAGATTTTTATTTTCAGGGGATGAAGTATTCAAGAACGTTTCCATTTTATCGCCTGGAGAACAGTCTCGGGTCGCTCTTGCTAAATTGTCTGTCTCTGGTGCTAATTTTTTGATTTTAGATGAACCTACAAACCACTTGGATCCGGATACACAAAAGATTATTTCTAAAGCGTTCCAAAGTTTTGAAGGAACGATGTTAGTAGTAAGTCATAATCCTGAGTTTGTTCACGATTTAGGAATTGGTCGAATTTTACTATTACCGGAAGGAAAAATTGTTCCTTACGATGAAGAAATTGTCAAACATTATCATACACTTAATACCAAACACTTTAAAAACCGTCAAAACCCTCTATGATTTTGGCGGTTTTTGATGTATAATAGGGCTACTTTTACATGGAAAAGAGGAAACAGGATGGGTTACATTAGCACTACTCACTATTTTTTTGTTAATTATGATAATGATCAGAAACGAATTCTTGTAAATAACAATTTGATTTCAGATGAGTATTTATCGTTAGAGGAGTTTAAGAGGAAATGTTGGAAACAAATTTTGCTCAATGGATATTTTCATTATACACCTGTTCCTAACAGTGTAAAGTGGCGCGATGTGGAGGAGTATCATTTAACAATTGGAGCTCAAGACTTGTTTGTAGCATGTGATAAGTACCCGGAAATTCATGAATTTTTTCAAAATGCGTATCGAATTTATATGGCTTATCAAAGCGACAAGGAGTTGCCTAGTGATATTTCCGATGATGAAAAAAATTGCTTTTTAACTACTTTGGAAGAAAACCATTCTCAGATTGCTATGCGTAAAGCTCGTCATGATGTTTATACACCAATGTTAGATTATTTTGATGAAGATGAGGTTTCCAGAGAAAAAATGACTATGTTTGCTCTTAGAGGTGCTCTTCCATCGACTATCATGTTGATTTTGTCTTGCGGATTACAAAATGGATTACCAGTTTTTCCTCTTTGGGTTCCAATTGTGCTTCCTACGACTAATTTATTGTTACAAAATGCGATACCAGCTTTATGGTCTTTATATAAAACTTCCAAAAATGATGAAAAATTACAAGAACAATTGAAACATTATCAGAAAACGGAAGAAGCAAAATTACAAATTAATAGTACTTTGTCATATCGAATTTCAGATGAGAAAGAAAAAGATGACGAGTTTACTTTCAAGCAAGATGCAGAGCAAGTTGGTTCTATATCTCCAGTAGTTTCTTCTTTTCAAGAAATTTGTGCAATGTTGAGTAATTTACCAGAGTCACCGCAAAGAACGAACTTGGTGGAAAAAACACGAGATCTTTTGAATCGTTATCAAAATGCCATTGGTGATATTTCAAGGTTAGAACAAGAAAGTGATAGACAAACCCAACGAATCAAAATTGAATCCGCATTTAACAATCGTTTGGTGTTATTACAACAGGAAGTTTTAAATGCAGACCAACAACATCGTGATAGGGTAAATTCTATCGAGCAATTGAAAACTTTGAATGAGCAATTACAAACTATGTTATTAGCGAAAGAAGATTCACCGAAAACGCATCATTTGAGTTCATTTTCAAATAGACAGCATCCGTGATTTTGAAATAAAATTTATATAGAGAGAAGGAAATACGATGAATGAAGAACAAAAGGACATTCAAAAAGATTTTTTTGTTTCATATAGTGAAATGAATGGTCAAAAAATTTTTGCTCATAATAGTTTGGTTTCAGAAGATTATTTGTCTTTTGATGAATTTAAGGAAAAGTGTTGGAAACAGTTTTTGATTAGTGGAGTATCTTATCAACCGCTTGACCAATCACAGCATATATTGGAGTTAAATATAGGCTCAAAGCATCTTCGAGTCAACTCTAATGATTATCCAGAAATTCATAATTTTTTTCAAAATGCCAGTAGAATTTATTCTTGTTATTGTAGTAAAGATTCATTACCTGACGATGTTCCATTAGAAGAAAGAGAGTGTTTTTTGAATGCTTTAGAAGCGAATGGTTTTGATATCGTTAAAGCCCTTTCTTTACATGACACGTATACGCCGTCCTTGATTGGGTATTCTAATCGGAGCATTAGAGAGAGCATCCAAAATATAATAGTGATAGGTTTATCAGCGGGAGTCTCTGCAGCTTGTTGTTTTGGAGTATTAACTGCTGCCGGATTCTTTCCGGCTTTGGGAACTATTATGTTTACCATTGCTGCTTTCATTTTACCTAATGGAATTTCTCATATTAAGTTTTTGCGTTGCTTTCAGAAGAATCAAAAAAATTTTAATCAATTGTTAAGTCGTTATCAAAATGTGATGGGAGAAAAACAACTAGATATGGAACATGAATTATCAACAGAAAAGATTGAAGATGCTAGTGTTGAACAGAAAGAAGAAGAGATATTCAAGGCACCTATGTCTCCAGTAATTACATCTTTTCAAGAGATTTGTGCATCGTTAGAAAAATTACCTGATTCGGTTCAAAAAAGAGAATTGGTCGAGCAAACAAAAGACTTTTTAAATCGTTATCAAAATGCTATTGGTGATATTTCAAGTTTAGAACAAGAAAGTGAGAGACAATCACAACGAATCAAAATTGAGTCTGCATTTAATAATCGTTTGGTGTTATTGCGACAAGATATTTTAAATGCAGATCAACAGCAACGTGATGATATCGATTCTATTCAACAATTGCAAACTTTGAATGAACAGTTAAATGCTATGTTGCTATCGGGAGAAGATACGGATGTTGCTAGTAAAGAAACTGGTCCATTTAAAATACTTCGCAAGAGTGTTGGTCAACATCATTAATTTTTGAAAGAAATTATATAGAAAAGAGGAAACCTGATGAAAGATAAGGAAATTGAAAATTGGGATACATTTTACGCTACTTATGATGAAATGAATGGTGAGCCAATTCTTGTTCAGAATAATTTGGTTCCTGATGAATATTTGTCGCTTACAGAATTTAAAGAAAGATGTTGGAAAAAGTTTTTAATCGATCATGTTTCTTATCAACCAAGTGATGATAGCGAGAATGAAAAACTTGATGTATTTGTTTTGAAGTCTGGATTAAAAGAATTAAAGGTTGATATATTTCGCTATCCTGAAATTCATAAATTTTTTCAAAATGCCAATCGGATTTATTCTTGTTATCAACGCGGTGATGGATTACCAAAAGATATTCCGTTAGATGAACAGAAGTGTTTCTTGGATGTTTTGTCTTCCGATGCAGTTACTATTGCCAAAGCCCATGCCTTACGCGATGCTTTTTCACCTCATATAAAGTATTATTCTAGTTTGGATATTAAAGATGAGATTCAAAATAATATTATTTTTGGCGCCTGTCTTGGGGTTGTTTCACTTCTTGGTTTTGTACCAGCAACAGTCAATGGGGTATTACCAATATGGGGAACTATTTTGCTTCTAGTTGCCACGACGGCTTTACCAAATGCTTTTCCTTTTGCTAAGTTTTGCTATCGCTTTTTGAAAAATGTGAGTGCTATTAATTTTTGCCTTGATCAGTATAAAATTATGTATTTGCCACGGTTTCACTGGGCAGAAAAAGAAGCCCAAGAGAAGCAACAAAAAGCTTTCGAATTACAGAGGATGAAAGTGAAACAGGATGATTCTCTTGCGAAAGAGAATGAAGAAAAACAACAAGATGTTCCGTTGTTTCCAGCTATCTCGTCTTTTCAAGAGATTTGTGCATTGTTAGAAAAATTACCTGATTCGGTTCAAAAAAGAGAATTGGTCAAGCAAACAAAAGACCTTTTAAATCGTTATCAAAATGCGATTGGTGATATTTCAAAGTTGGAACAAGAAAGTGAAAGACAATCACAACGAATTAAAATTGAGTCTGCATTTAATAATCGTTTGGTGTTATTGCGACAAGATATTTTAAATGCAGATCAACAGCAACGTGATGATATCGATTCTATTCAACAATTGCAAACTTTGAATGAGCAGTTAACTGCTATGTTATTAGAAAGTGATGATACGGATGTAACTAGAAAGGGAACTAATCAACCAAAAGTGCTTCGTAAGAGTGCAAATGCTGGTCAACATCATTAATTTTTGAAAGGAAATGTATATGGAACTAGATGATTTACAAGATTATTTTGATACAGATAAGATAACGGAAGAAAATTTTAAGAATGTTATGTGGAACTTGTTTTTTGAACATGGGTTTGGTTACGAAATAAGAGAAGATAAAAAGACGAATATTTTGTGGATTGATGATTATTCTTGTAAAGTTTCTCCTAAGAAGTTTCCAAGTGTGCATCAATTTCTTCAAGATGCCTCTGATATTTGGGAAAGTTTTCGTTTTTCTAGTAATTTTCCAGAAGGAGTAAATTTAGAAGAGGTTCCTACATTCTTTCAAGCTTATCATGAATATCTTGCTAAAAAAGCGAAGCATGATGCTGTGCAGAAATTTTATCATTTGGATGACGAATACAGTAAAAAAGATGTAGAAGATAAATATGTTACTTTGAAACGATGTCTCTTTTTTATGCCTATTAATATGATTCTTTTAACTACGTTATTATTGTTTCAAATCGATTTACCACTTTTGGTAAATTCTGCCATTTGTTGTGCTACTACATTTTTATCTCCGTATTATCTCGATAAACCTGTGATTCATATTTTGTCAAATCGTCTTTTAAAGAAATCTGAGGTGCAACTCAACCAAAGAATACAACAATTCGAAAAATATCAACAAACTTTGGCTCTGCAACAGTCTTCCTCTTATGATGAAGAACAGCAAGAACAAATACAATCTAATATTATGAGTCCGTGTCTAATTCAGTTTGATGAATTGACAAGAAGAATTCAGAATCTTCCAGATGGTGTTCAATCATCATATGCCAATTCTTTAAAACAATTATTACTTCAATATCGTTTAGAGTGTCAGAAAGTTAGACCTAAAGATTCTTCGATGGTACAACAATTAGAATTGAACCGAATTGAATCTGAGTACAATACCCGTTTGTCTATGTTTGGAACTGTTCTTACAAGTGTTGAATCTGGTTTGCAAGAACAAGTTCAAAGAGAGCAGAAATTGTCTGATATTCAGTTAACGTTAGAGGAAATAATAGGAGAATCAGAACAGACTTTAGATACTGGTACCGCTTATCAAAAAAAGAAAAATTAGAAGAGTGGAAGTTCTTTGATTTGATGCAAAATTATTTTTGAATTTTCGACCGTTTTAGATGTTTCTGGTAGACAGTTCATTAAGAGGATGACACCGCTTTCTGTAACTTCTTCGAAATAATCGATTATTCGAATGTCTTTGGACATTCGTTTTTCTTACACAATTTTACATAAAGAAGAGGTGAATGATTTTAGAGATTTATGCTATAATGTTTAATGGGAGTTGATTAGATGCAAAAATTCTTCAAAAGATTAGCAGCATACGTCGTTGATATTTTTATTATCAATATTTTAGCAACACTCGTTGCAAGTATTTCATTTATTAATCCACAATACGCTGATTATACGGCAGATTACGAAATGTATTTGGAACTTTATAGTCAGAGAATAGAGGTCATGGATGATATCGATTCAGCATATGAAGACCAAGCAATTTCTGCTGAAGAGTTAGATAATTTAAAGAATGATTATACGTATTTTGGAACCGAGTTCGATGTTTTAAATGACAAGACAGAAGTGACACAAGAAGATATCGATGGTTTAAAAGAATCGATTGCAAATTCTTATAACGATCAGTTCTATGATATCAATTATAGTCTTGAAAAGAACATGATGATTTATAATGTTATTTACATTGTTATGATTATTATCTATTTTGGATTATTACCAATATTTACCAATGGACAGACAATTGGAAAACGTTTGTTACGTTTAAAAGTTGTTACTAAGGATGGTAAGGATGCTGGATTTGTTCGTTATACCGTTCGTAGTTTGATTTTATATCAATCTGTATTTACGATCATTCAAATGATTTTAGTAGGAACGTTAAGTGTCGATAATTACTATACCGCAATCGATTTTGTCACGATTGCAAGAGATTTGGTATACTATGTCATCTTATTCATGGTTATGGTTCGTATCGATGGACGTGGATTACACGACTTTATTGCAGGAACCAAAGTTGTCATGTTAGACCGTGAAGGAAATGTCTTACCAGATGAGACATATGCTCCAGTTGAAAAGACAGAAGAAGTAAAGAAAGACGAAAAGAAAGAAACCAAATCCGAAAAAGATGCTAAGAAAAAATATCAAAAAGATGATGTACAAGATGCTTTAGTAGAAGAAGTAAAACCAAAGAAATCTAGAAAGAATTCTAGTAAAACTAAGAAGAGTAGTGGCGGAAGGAAGAGTCAAAATGATGAATAAAATTCGTCTTGCACTCTACCGTTTCTTTATGGGTCGAAATGGGGCGGATGACTTGTATCGTGCGTCCTTTCTTTTCTATTTAATTCTCTTTGTTATCAGTTTGTTTGTACGCTCGACCGTTCTAAATGTCATTTTATTAGTCCTAGCCATTTGGATTGTATTTCGGGCATTATCCAAAAATATTCCTGCTAGAAGAAGAGAGAACAAGGCCTATTTAAAAGTAAAAAATCGAATTTCTAGGTTTTTCGATATGGTGGGAAGAAGATTTCGTGACCGGGATTCTCATTTTTATAAAAGATGTCCACATTGTCATGAGATGTTACGATTACCATTAAAAAAGGGCACTCATACTTGTAAGTGTCCTCGCTGTAAAACTAGATTTACTGTAAAATGTAGAAGAAACGCAAAAGCGGTTTTAGTCCGTTAGAAAGGGAGTTGTTATAGCTCCCTTTCTTTGTTTTCTAAATCTTTATCGACTAGTAATTCGTGAATTTCTTCTTCTTCGTTGTTTAGGTAAACTTCTTCGATACGATCGACACGACAACGTTCAGAAAGAAGAATGGCATTGACTTTGTTTGCAGCATCTTCTAAATCATCGTTTGTTACGACGTAGTTGTATTTGGTAACTTCGTTGATTTCTTGATAAGCACGACGGAATCGTTTTAAGATTTTATCTCTATCTTCTGTTTTTCTGTTGACTAATCGTTTTCTTAGTTCTGCCATGCTAGGTGGCAAGATAAATATGAAGATGGCATCTGGCACAAGTTCTTTTACTTTTAGTGCACCCTGAATTTCGATTACCAAAATGACATCGATACCAGCATCTAGTTTTTCATTAATTTTATCTTTTGGAGTACCATAGTAGTGGTCATTATATTTTGCATATTCTAGGAATACATCATCTTTGATTCGTCTTTTGAATTCAGCTTCAGTGATAAAGAAGTAGTCACGACCTTCTTCTTCTCCTTTTCTGATGGCACGACTCGTCATGGAGATGGATATCCAGATATTTTTATTTTTCTTTAATACTTCTCTTACAATCGTATCTTTGCCAGCTCCAGATGGGCCACTGATTACGATTAAATTTCCTTTTTCACGGGTTTTAATAATTTTGCTCATACGTCCTCCTTTATATTTTCTAGTATTATAGCACATTTTGGGACTTTAACAAAGAATTATTTTGTGGTATAATAAATGGGCTAGTGAGGGGATATAAGGTTACGAGCTATCCCGGGTGATTACTTACACGTCTTTTGGCGGAGTCACTTGCAGATAAAATAGAATAGGAGCGAAAAATAAAAAATGAAATTATTATCATCTGATGTTGTAGAACTTGAGCATGAGTATAAGCATTTATCTGAAGTAGTGAAAAGTGTAAAGGAAAATAGTGAAGATATTTTAGATTATTTAAATTCTAGTGAACCAAGTAGTACATTCTTTAGTTTCTTTGATACAGGAAGTAGAGAAGAAAATAATTCCAATTTTGGCCAACTAGTTTATTGGTATCAAAAAACTTTAAGAGATGTTGTAAAAAACTTGGGAAATGATACTTTTACAGGCCGAGAAAAGATGTTTAATTTTTTGGAGTATTTAAGACTTACTTGTTGTAATGAAAATTATCAAATTAACGAAAGTGATTTTGCTGATGTCAGTTTAATTCCGGAACTTAGTTACAGTCGAATGAATGCGGCACTTTTAGGAAAAGGTGTTTGTAGTGCACAATCTAAATTTTTGAAGGATTTAATTACGTATTCGAAGGCTTTGCCATATGGCCGGGTTACCACTCAAACAATTTTTGTACCGAAGGGATTACATGATATTGTTGTGTTAAATAGTGAAGATGAAAATCGTGCGATTACGTTAGATCCACAGAATTATGTTGGAAGTGTAAGTAGTGTCAAACGTGGTTTCGATTGTAAAAAAATGTTGTTAGACGATTCTTTTGAAGGAAAAGGATTTCGGACTACTAAGAAAGATTTGTTAAAAGCAAGAGAGACTGTTTTGGATTACTGTGTACGAAAGTACGGTATCGATAAACTTGCTCATCGGGATTTTCAAGGTGCTAGTCCAGAGGAACAAATCGAAAAAATCGAACGATTTATTTCATCTTATACGACGAATTGCAAACATCCATTGAATTTTGATACCATTTCTGTACAAGGACATGAATTTGAAGTTGGTAAGTTCTTTGAAATGGCTTGTCATGCTTGTGGCATTCCTTATGAGTTAGAAGTTCCATCTAAGGAAGATCGTGCTCATACAGTCATTGTTCTTCCTACTATAAATCGTAAAATTAACTTTACGCAAAAGCCAAAATTAGCTACTTCTACAAAAGAAAACGGACCAATTTATGTAAAAACTCTAGTTCAAGATTAAAAAGTATATTTGAAATATACTTTTTTTGTGCATTCTAATAAGGAAAGTTGTTTGATAGTTCGCAATTTATGATATAATTTTGATAGATAATAGGATGTGATTATTATGGCTATTGATATTCAAGCAATTTTAAGAAAAGTTGTTGCAGAGAGAAACGATGCAGATCGTCAAATTGAGATTAAAGATGTGCCAAAAGAGGAACCTGTTCAAGTAGAGGTTCCTGTTGAAGTACAACAAGCGAAGGTCGATAACCAAAAACCGAAAGATGAGGTTGGAGTTGTCCCGATTATTGAACCTGAAAAAGCGGATACGATTCCGGCGGTTCCGTTTCCTCCAGATCCGGAACCTGAGCCAGGAAAGTTTAGTATGTTACGGAGCTTTGGTGAAAACTATTGTCAAAAGACATATATTACGAATCCGGCTATTGGTAGAGATGAAGAATTGCAAAAATTGATTTTGGTTTTGTTGACACCAGAAAAATCTGCCATTTTAACTGGTAAACCTGGTATTGGTAAAACGGCTATTATCGAAGGATTGGCTTACCGTATTGAACAGGGAAATGTTCCAGATGCTTTAAAAGGATTCAGTGTCATTAACGTTAAGACAGCATCTTTACTAGGAAGTTTACCAAATGGAGAATCACGGTTACAACTTTTGATTGACGAGTTAAAAGAACGTGAAAAGACGATTTTGTTTATCGATGAAATTCATATGTTGATTGGTGCTACAGCGGAGTCTTCCGTTGACTTTGCTAATATCTTCAAGGAAGGGTTAGGTCGTGGTACGATTAAAGTAGTTGGTGCAACGACGACAGAAGAGTACGAGCGTTACATCTTACGAGATAAAGCGTTCACAAGACGTTTTCAAAGAATCGAAGTAGCAGAACCTACTAGATTACAGACGATTCGAATTATGATGGGAACGTTACCAAAGATCGAGAAGCAGACTGGGGCTAAGTTAAAGTACTCTTATTACATGCAGACGGCGATTATGACGTTCTACGTCGATTTGACAAGTGAATACCGTCGTGTGTATGAGCTGGGTTCTAGATATCCGGATTGTAGTTTGACGATTTTAAAACAGGCGTTTTCTTATGCGGTATTCGATAACCGCAAAGAAGTCAATATTTTGGATGTGCGGAAGTCGATTGAAAACTCGAAAGGTGTTTATCCTGACGTTATCAGAAAAGAATTACCGAGATTCGATAAGACGTTTGCATCTCTAATAGCAGAAGAGGGAGGTCTACATTAGACTCCCTCTTCTTTGTATATATCACATAATTCTTTAAATCTAGCAAAGTGGACGATTTCTCTTTGCCGTAAGAACAGTAATGGCTCTATGACATCTTGATCTGTCGTCAAATCGATTAGGTTTTCGTAGACTGCACGTGCTTTTTGTTCTGCGGCCATGTCTTCTGTTAAGTTGGCTAACCAGTCACCAGTATCGGCAAAATAAGTAGAAGTATGGACGTATCCGTTGGCATCGGTTGGAAATAGACTTAGGCCATGTTCGGTGTAGTTTCCTTCTAGACCTGCTTCTTTGATTTCTTCCATCGTAGCACCTTGCATCAGTTGTGTGACCATCGCTTGAATCATTTCGATATGACCAAGTTCTTCTGTAGCAATATCAGTTAGTAGTGCAACACCACGGTTGTCTGGCATGTTGAATCTTTGGTTTAAATAACGAATGGCAGCACTTAACTCACCGTTTGGGCCACCGTACTGAGTAATCAAGTACTTTGCCATTCGTAAATCTTTGCTTTTAATATTTACGGGATATTGTAATCTCTTTTGATAACTAAACATTTTTATCCTCCCATGGAAAATTAATTGACGTCCATGCCCAAGGGACCACTTTGAGGATGTCACTCGTGATGGTGATTGGACCATACCTTCTTTCATATTCCATTAATGCTTTGTTAGACTCTTCTCGGTATTCGTTAAATAGGCGAATCATCGCTTCGTCTTCTGGATGGACATCTAAGTAAAGATTTAATTCATGCGCGGCAAATTGAAGTTGAGCTAGGTTTAGTAAGTATTGTTCTTGTTCTGTTTTAGGTTCTAGATTTTTCGGTACATAATTTTTGTACGGGTCATATAAATCTCTAAATAGATTTCCTTTATTAAATCCTTCATACGGACTAAATAAATTTTGATTCATAAATCCTCCTTCATTTTACTTTATGTGAAAATTGCTAGTTGGAATAGGCGAACGTGTAGAAAACTCAAAAAAGTCTTGCAAAATGTGCAATTTATTGATAGAATATTAATGTATTTTGAAATGGCGGTATTGGTGAAGTGGTTAACACGCCGGATTGTGGCTCCGGTATGCAAGGGTTCGATCCCCTTATTCCGCCCCATTAAGGAAATTACTAGGACGTTGGTTCTAGTTTTTTTGTGCTTTGGCAAAAATTGGGAAAATTTGGTAATTAGTAAAAAGAATAAATAATTTAAGAAAATATAATACATATGAATTTTATACTTGATGTTCAGTAAATTAAAAGAATATGGTACAATAGTATAGAAATGTTGGGTGTGATAATATGAGTGAAATAAAATTAGGGAAATTAGAAAAAATATCAGATTTAAGAACAATATGGAGAAATGAAGAGTATGATTTTACACCGTGGCTTGCTAAAGACGTAAATATAAAGCTATTAAGTGATGAAATTGGAATTCCAATTAAAGTAAAGAAAACAGAAGCTCCAGTAGGAAAATACTCGTTGGATATTTTGGCTGAAAATGAAGATACCAATGAAAACATTATTATTGAAAATCAACTAGAGATTACTAATCACGATCATTTAGGAAAGATTTTAGTATATGGAGCCGGGTATGATGCAAAGACAATTATTTGGATTGTTAAAGATGCAAATGAAGAGCATAAGCAAGCGATTGAGTGGTTAAATGAACATTCTGATGATAGTATTAATTTATTTTTGGTGAAAATTGAACTATTTAGAATTGGTGACTCGGATATTGCTCCTCATTTTGAAATAGTTAGTCAACCGAACGATTGGACCAAGACTATTAGAACAACGCAAGATAATACAGAACTTACAGGAATGAAATTAACAGATTTAAATTTTTGGCAAGGTTTCAATGAATATTGTGCAGAGCATAAAAATAGTTTCTCTACAAGAAAAGCATTACCACAACATTGGTATACTTTTGCTATTGGGTCCAGTGAGTGTCATATTGATTTAACTGTTATCAAAAGTGGAGAAATAGCTTGTGCTTTATGGATAGGAGATAATAAAGAATTATATAACAAATTATATTCTAATAAAGAGAGTATCGAAAGCGAATTGGGATATAAAGTAATTTGGGATTATAAAGAAAATAGTAAAGCCAGTAGTATAAGTATTGTTTGCGATTTTAAAGTTGATTTCAACTCAGAAGATTTAAATCGAGGCTATGAATGGCTTTTACAGAAAGCAGAAGATTTTAAAAGAGTTTTTAAGAAATATTTGTGATATATGAAATGGTCGTTAGTAAAATTATTATATTATGCTGTTTAGATTGCTTGCATGAAATTGTAATATATTTGTTTCTGATTGATTTTATTTGTTTTATTGATTTCTTTTTTGATTTGTTTATAAACGACCATCACATTTGTGACTTTCTAAGTTTTTACAAGAGTTTTTGAAAAATTTTCAAAAAAGTTGTAATTTTGGCTAAAATTTTAGCTTAATTCACAACTTGAAACACTAAAGTAATCATTTATAAAAATTGATATTGAAAGGTTGTTATATTTTAAATAATGCTAAACTAATTTTGCGATGTTACATTATTCATGCACAATGTATAAATAAATCTAGTTAATTTAGTAGAACAGGTGGTTAAACAAGTATAGTAATGTTTACCTTCCTGTTTTTTTCTTTTGATAATAAACATAAATTGGATTTTCCTTATTAAATTTAGTAGATATAGTTACAATATTTCGACTATAATTAAATAATATTTTTGTGGCATATCTATTTTCTCTTTAGAAATAAGACCATGATAATTTATATTTTTACTTGATATACTTGTCATGGCAATGAGTTTTTTCTAATATAAATGTTTTTTCCTTAATTACATTTTACTAGACTTATTGATTTTTCATTACATTGAAAAGTCTCATATCAATTGTAACACTATAACTTGTAATACATAAATTTCATTTATACTATAGAAAAGTAGTTGAAATATGTTATAATCATCGTAAAATATCGTTAGAGTTTGCTTTTGCTATGAATATTATTTTGAGAAGTGGGGGTAATAGTATGCCAAGAAAAGGTAGAGATTTTGAATTGCTTTATCAATGGTTATATAATTTGGATAGTACAAAGTATAAAGTTACTTCTCCGGCGAGGTTATATGATAAAATAACTGAAACAACAAGAGAAGTTGATGTACTAGTAGAATATTTAGATGATAAAGGTTTAAATAGAAAAATTGGAATTGAGTGTCGAGATAGAGAGAAAATTGAAGACTCTATATGGATTGAACAATTGACTACCAAGAAAGAGGATTTGGAATTGGATTGTATTATTGCTACTACCACTAGGAATTTTTCAAAAGGCGCTATAAAGAAAGCAAAAGCACATGGTGTGATAGTAGAGTGTGCAGAGACTTTTGACGAAAAATCATTGGATGACTCCTTGAAAGATTTTTATCTAGATATATATATTTTTTAAAATTTGAATTTATTCAATTGTTTTTCAAGCGAAACGATAAATTATATACTTTTAATGAACTGTTAAAAGTATTAAATTTTGCAGAACAAAATGAACTCATTTCAGAACTGAAAGGACCATTATATTGTTCTTTGAATCCTCATGAAGTTTTAAGACGTTTGGGATTTGAATTAGAGGATTTTTACAAAAGTAATAAAAATAATTTACTATTTAGAAATGTTATTAATGGTAATAATTTGTCTGAAATATTTAAAAAGTTAAATATTACGTTTATTTATTATGAAATTCTGGCAATTCCGCTGAAAGTAACTTATCCTGTCAATAAACAGATTTCTGTGTTTACAGTATCACAAAAGAAAAATAAAAAGTTTAGAGCTCGATATGGCACTGATGAAGAATATTTTGAATGGGGATATGTTGATGACGGAAAAATACAAAGTACATTAAAATTAAAAGAGCGTAAATATTATAGATATATAGGTATGACTATGCAGGTTAATACGATATTTCCTGAAGGTTATAAAGCACTTATGAGTGAAGATAGTTTAACTAAAGAAATGGCAGGTGAAATTTCTTTTGAAAAAATAGTATACAAAGGTAGTAGAAAGTTGATTTGAAATGATATAAAATAATTAAATTTTATATTAAATATTATATGCTGTAATAGAGAATGGAGAAATAAATATGGATAAAAGAGATAATGAGAAAATGAATGAGATGTCAAAAATAGATATTCAAGAAAAAAAGAATGAGTGGCGCAGAAAAGGCTGGTCAATACCTGATTTGAAAGGAGGAAAAAAGAATTGGTTCATATTATCTAAAGCTTTAATTACCTTAGTAAGTCAAAATAAGGCCAATGATTTAAATGCTAAGCCAGTCATCACGGAAGTTTCTGAAATAGAAACATGGAGGAATTATTTGCCATTTTTAAAGGGTCTTAGTTTAGTAAGCAATCAATCTGGAATTTTATATTTATCTGATGAGGGAGTTAAATTTTTAAAAAATCCTACAAAAAGACAATTAGCGGATATTATTCAAGATAAATTTCGATTATTTGGAGAAGTTCTTAATCTTTTATCATTACAATCTTTAACAATAGAAGAAGCTAACGAAGAAATATGTAAGCAGTATGGATTACAATGGTCCAACTTAAGTAATATACGAAGAAGAATGGATTGGCTTGAAGTATTAGGATTAATAGATGGTATAGGTAGTCGAAAATGGAAGATTTCTGAAGAAGGAAAAAATGCTTTAAGTGCTTGGAGTCTTATACCTCCAGATGTTTTAGAACCTATTGAAATTGAATCTGATGAGTTTGAAATAACAGATCCACCAGAAGAAATAGCTATTCTTCTTCAACGTTTGAGGGATTTCCCAGAGTTACACAAAAAGAGAAATACATATAATATTTGGGCGCCTAGTCCAAATCGCATTGAAAATATACGTGTCATTGTTCAAGCAGCTGCTGATAGAATCTCAAAAAGTGAATTTTTTAATTTTATTAGTGATGAATTTAATTTGAAAATAAGTAGTGTTGAATCTATGCTTCCATTTTTAAAAGCAGCAGGACTTCTTGAAGAAGTTGGAAGAGGAATATATATAGCTACATCAGCAGCAAAAGCTTGGTTGGAAACCGGTAATGACTTGGACTTTATTAGAATTCTTCATGTCCACATGCAATTTGTTGGGGAAATGATTGATTATGCCAAAACGGATGTTATTCGTAACAATATGTATTCAAGAGCAAAATTATATGGCCTTAACACAGAAAAAGCTAGATGGATTGCAGGATTTCTAATTGAAGCAGGACTTTTAGAAGAACCTCAATATCTTCATTTGAAAGCTACGCCTTTAGGAATTTGCTTTGCAAATAGTTTGCCATTATTAAGTATAGATGAAGTGGCTTTAGAAAGTGAGAAAAAAGAAAATGAAATTAATGATGTAGTTCCTATCTTGAATCAGTTCAAAGATATAACTGAACGTTTAACAAAAGCAGCAAAGGATCCTGCTGCTGAAGGAAAGGCATCTGGTGTAGCTTTTGAAGAAGCAATTGCTGAAATATTAAATTTTATAGGATATGATGCAAAAAGAATAGGTGGATCTGGAGATACTGATGTTGTAGTTCGTTGGAAAGATAAAGAGGGAAAAAATATCACAGCAATAATAGACGCTAAATCAAAATCTAGTGGTCAAGTAACACATACTGATATAAGTGATGTTGCAATAGATACGCATAAAGAAAAAAATAATGCTGACTATGTGGCAATTGTTGGTGCTAGTTTTGGTGGCGATACTATAAAAAATCATGCTCGTAAGAAAGGATTTGCATTAATTACAACTGAACAATTAATTTCAATAGCTGAAGTTTCAAAAAAATTAGGATTAAGTCTACAAGATATTTCTTTAATTTTTGAAGGTTCTAATGGTCTATCCAAACTCACGGAAATCATTTCATTAAAACAACGGGAATTAGATATAATTTCCATGGTTATTTTGAAGTTTTGTAAAGAGCAAGAACAGATTGGCGCCCTTTCTCCTCGTGATTTGTTTTTGCTTTTACGAGATACTACTGAATCTCCTACTTTAGAAGAGTTAATTAATGTCTTTGATTTACTTTCTAGTACAGAAATTGGTGTGTTGCAGGCGATTGATAAAGATCGATTGCCAGAAAATACCATGTATGTAATGATTGAAACTGTAAAATCAATATCTAGATTACGTGCAATCGCTAATGCTATTGAAAAAGGTATCGTTTGATATTTTTTATTAGGTTTTGGATGTTAAATAGTTAGATGGATATTTAAGTTTTTTAAATTTGTTTAGATAAAATATACAGATGAGAATTGTTTTTTTCTATTAATTATTTAGAAATTTTAATAATAGTTTGTAAGATATGTTTAAAACATATCTTTTTTATTATATATAATTGGTAAATTTTTCCATTATAATATAAATTACCAAAATTTTCCAATTAAATATCAAAAAAATTAAACTTTGTTTTATCTTGTGCTACAATAACGGTATTGGAGAGTTTTATATGAGAGAAGATGCTAGTTTAACAGATGATGAATTAATTGATTTAATATTGTATGGACTACAAGAAAATTTTGTTTCTTTTCGCTTGGTTCACCATTTTCCAATTTATTGTTCAATTGAGAAATACAGACAGTTATCTACATTGGTAGAGAAAGCGTATGATGGAAGATTAACTACATTTCAATATACCTCATGTCTTTTAATTGCCTTATCAGAAAGTAGAATTATAAGAGATAGAAAAATAAATGCATCATTTGCGTTTGATACGGCAATTAAGATGTGTGAAAAACCTTATGATCGTTCTGATTATGGGGTTAGGTGTTTACTTCCTTTAGATCAAATTGACTTTGAGAAAACTTTTCAAAATCATTCTTCCTTTTACTTAGTATTTAAGAATGAAGTAATAGAAACTTTACTTTCTATGAAACACCAACCTTTAGATTATGCGCTTAGTCTTAAGATGTTTTATCAAATTTCTTTGCATTGTTTAGAAAGAGATAGGAATAAATTGGAAAATTTTGGTAATTGTCGAAGTGACGTTAAAAATCTTTCTTTTGAAAATATACAAAGGTCTGTTAAAATTAAAGAAAGAGTTTTAAGTTTATTTTGAGATTAGGAGTGTTTAAAATGTTAAGGTATGATACATTAATTGATTTTGATGGTGTTATTTATGATACTGAGGAAAGAATTGTAAAAATGAAAAGTGAGTGTCCTGATATTAGTTGGAATGAATTCTTTGATCAGTTAGATTGGTATCAATTATTAGAAGATTCTAAGGTAATTAATCGTTCTATTGAATATATTTTAGAGGCACAAGAACGTCAAAAGAGTATTGCAATTTTAACGAAAATACATACATTATTTGAGATGCAAGCTAAAGTTGATGTTTTACGAAGTCAAAATGTTACGATTCCAATTTTATTTGTTCCACCTAAGATTCAGAAGAGTTTTATCTATTTACCTCGAAATGGAGAGGTACTAATTGATGATAGTATTCAAAATTTAAGAGATTGGCAACAGCATGGTGGTAAGTCTTTATATTTTAATTTGGATTCGAATTCTAATAGTGAATTCGAGGTTGTAAAAACATTAAAAAAGATTTTATAAAATAATTGGTAAAATTTGGTAATTATTTGAAGGAAGATAGAGATGATTAAAGATGCTTTATACGGTTTTATAATTGGTGATGCTATGGGCGTTCCACTAGAATTTATGAGTAGAGAGGAGCTGACTCGAAATCCTGTAACTAAAATGATTGATGGTGGAAGTCACAATCTTCCAAAAGGAATTTGGTCTGATGATACTTCTATGACTTTGGCTACTATGGATTCTATTTCTACTACTCATGCAATTGATTGTGACGATATTGCGAATCGTTTTTGTGATTGGATTAATTATGGAAAATATACTGCTACGAACTTGGTGTTTGGTGTTGGAAAGATTACTCGGAATGCTTTGTTTCGCTATTGGAATCAAAAGAAGGGTGCAACGAAATGTGGTGGGACAAGCTATCTTGAAAACGGGAATGGATCCTTAATGAGAATGCTTCCAATTGCATTTTATTGTTATAATCGTCATTTGAATTCTAAAGAGATTTATTCTATTGTAAAAGATGTTTCTTCTATTACTCATGCTCATGAGATTAGCATTTTGGGTTGTTACATCTATGTTTGTTATATTCTTCTTTTATTATCAGGTAAGAATAAATTAGATAGTTATCAATTACTTAGTCAACAAGATTATTCAATGTTTTCTAGTGACTCTCTTGAACAATATAAAAGAATTTTGAGTACTGAATTATTATCTCTTTCCATAGATGAGATTAGTTCATCTGGATATATTGTCAGTACGTTAGAAGCAGTGTTGTGGGTTATATTACATACAGATAGTTTTGAACAAGCTATTATAGAATCTATTAATTTAGGAAATGATACCGATACGGTTGGAGCAATTACAGGTTCTATGGCAGGTATCTTGTATGGTTATTCATCTATTCCACAAAAATGGATTGATAGTTTGGAAGGAAAGGATTCACTAAATTCTTATCTTTCTAGTTTTATTCATGCGATGGATAATGATTGGTAAAATTTGGTAATTATTTGATATTCCTTTGTTTTATATAGTAAGTTTTTTTAAAACGTGTTATAATCAGATTAGAAGACATGGAAAGTAAAGGGCTAGTACAGACTTTATTATGTTATGAAGTTTTTGTATTGCTCTTTTTTTATTAACGTGTGTTTACTTCTTGTTAAGTTTAATACAAAAAAAATACTGCTCTAAAGCAGTGTTTCACTTAAAAGTGATATTTAGGTTATGGCTTTCGCCAAAACTTTATTTTAACTTTCTATGTCATCTTAAATGGTATTAAGACAATATCATAGTATCATATAAAAGGAGGTATGTCAATATATGAACACAAATTATAGTATTGGATTAGATATCGGAACAAGTTCAGTTGGTTGGGCTGTTATCAACTCGGATACTTTTAAAGTAATGCATCGAGGTAGAAAAGCACTTTGGGGTGTTAGACTTTTTGAAGAAGCTGATACTGCGGTAAGTAGGCGAACTGCTCGTGGAACTCGTAGAAGATTTGATCGGAGAAGAAAACGTATCAAGCTTTTGCAAGATTTATTTCGTGATGAAATTATGAAGATCGATCCTCTATTTTTCAAGAAGATGGAGGAAAGTTTTTATTCGCCAAAAGACAAAGAAAATAAAACGATTCAGATGACGGATGAAGATCATAAGCTGTTATCTGATTATTATAAAAAATACCCGACTATTTATCATGTTCGTAAAGCGGTTATGGATGGTACAGAAACAGATATTAGACTTGTTTATTTAGCATTACATCACATTATTAAATATCGAGGTAATTTCTTGTATGAAGGCGATTTCAAAGTTAAAGAGTTAAATATTGCGGATTCTCTTCAAACCATTTTTAAAACTTTAGACAATTGCAATGATACATTAGAAAATTTGAATGTTGATTTAATTAATTATGATGATTTAGAAAAAGCTTTGAGAGTGGAATCAAGAATAGATCGTAGTAAAATGATTAAAGAAGTTTTAAATGATGTTGCTCCTAAGCAGTTTGTAAATGAATTTTCTAAGGCAATGCTTGGAAATCAGTTTAATATTGTCACAATGCTTGGATTAGAGGATGATAATTTAAAAACGTCGTTTAAGGGATCGGAATTTGATGATAATTTAGATTCTATTGAAAAAGTATCAGGAAAATATATTGATGTACTAACTGCAATGCAAGAATTATATAATCAATTGTTTTTAGTAGATTTATTTAAAGGTGAAGATCACCCTAGTATTTCTACATTGATGGTCAAACGTTATACTAAGCATAAAGATGATTTGAAGAAATTGAAAGAATTACTTCGTCCTGATAAGAAACAATACCGTAAAATATTTAAGAGTAATAAGAAGGAAAAAATTGTTTGTATTTATGAACAATACGTTCATAATCATTTGTTGCTTGATGAATTTCAAAAAGCAGTTCGTAGTTCCCTAATTGATATTTATGGTGATGAGACTTATCAGAATGAATATGCGAAATTTGTCGAAAATGATAATTTTATGCCTAGAATTACAGACTCAGATAATGGAAAATATCCATACCAATTAAATAAGGAGGAACTGCTAACTATCATTAAGACACAAGGAAATCGTTATCCATTTTTATTAGAAAAAGTTGAAAGAAAAGATACTAAAGAAAAAGAGGATAATCTATATAAATTGGTAAAGATTTTATCTTTTAGGATTCCTTATTATGTTGGACCTTTAAATAATTCGACAAAGGAAAAAGGAAATTACAATGAGAATGCATGGATTCGATATAAAGAGGAAGGAACAAGTCAGCTTGTTACACCATACAATTTTGAAGATCTAGTAGATTTAGATGCTTCTGCTGAATTGTTTATTAAGCGGATGTTATCTCATTGTACATATTTGTTAAATGAATATGCTATGCCTACTAATTCTTTATTATATTCTAAGTTTAAAGTGTTGAATGAGTTAAAACAGATTAGTATTAACGACCATCGTTTAATCGATTTTGGACATGAATTTTTTATAAAAGTATATCGTGATTTGTTTTTGAAAAAAGGAAGTATTACCGAAAAAGTATTTATTGACTATTTGAGAATGCAACCTGATATGTCTATGTTCCGAGGGGAATTTGTTATAAGAGGGTATTCCGCTGAAAATAAATTTGCTAACAATATGCAATCGTATATTGATTTCTTTGGACCAGATGGTATCTTTGAAAACACGTTATATGGTATTGATGATGCTGAGCAGATCATTGAATGGATTACTATTTTTGAAGATAAAAAAATGTTAGAGAGAAAAATTAGAAAATCTTATCCAAATTTATCTGATAAACAGATAATGAAATGTGTATCTAGAAGATATAAAGGATGGAGTAGTTTATCAAAAAAATTACTTACTGGAATTAAGACTGATGATGGGAAAAGTATTATTGATTTGTTAGAAGGATTGACAGATGATGGCTCTAAACAGGGACAAAATTTTATGCAAATTTTAAATGATCCAAATTATCATTTTCAAGAAAAAATTGCTGAAGAAAATCAAATCAAGAATGGCACTGGTAAAATTTCTTATGAGGTTGTTGATGAGTTAGCAACTTCTCCGGCCAACAAACGAGGAATTTATCAAGCTTTAAAAGTTGTCGAAGAAGTTGTTGATTATATGGGATATGAACCTAAAAATATATGTGTAGAAATGTCTCGTGGCGATGATAAGAAAAAACAACGGAAAGATAACCGCAAAAAATATTTAGAAAATTTATATAAAAGTAATTGCAAAGACGTTGAAGATTATAATCGATTGATGAAAACACTTGGAGATACGGACGAGTCTCAATTTTCAAATGAAAAAGTGTTTTTGTATTTTATTCAACATGGTAAGAGTTTATATTCTGGAAAACCAATCGATATTACAAAATTAGAAGAATGTGAAGTTGATCATATCATTCCACGAACTTTAATCAAAGACGATTCTTGGGATAATAAAGCCCTTGTATTTAGAGAAGAAAATCAAATGAAAGCCGCCAGTTTAGTTCTTCCTGAAGTATATAGAACAGAATCTAATAAAAAATGGTGGAAAATGTTATTAAAACAGAAATTAATATCTAAAAAGAAATTTCATTCTTTGGTAAGAAGTCAGTATTCTGAAAAAGACATTGAGGGCTTTATTCAACGGCAGTTAGTAGAGACAAGACAAATTATAAAACATGTTGTGAATATATTAAAGTCTTACCATGAAGATTCTACTGTAGTGTATTTGAATGCTGGATTATCACATAACTATCGTGATCGATTTGATTTATTTAAGTTCAGAGATATTAATGACTATCACCACGCTCATGATGCTTATTTAGCAGCAGTACTTGGAATCTATCAAAAAGATATTTTTAAACAGAGTATCGATATTGATTTAGTAAAAGAACAAACAAAGAAACTGTACGATACTAAACAATATAAAGAACTTGGTTATGGTCTTGTTATCAATAGTATTAATAACGAATATCTAAAGTACGATAAACGAACAGGCGAGGTAAAAACTAATTTTGATGCTGATTATTTTAACAATTTAGTTTGTGATACATTGTATCGAAATGATATTTTGATTAGTAAAAAAACGGAAATTAGAACAGGTGAATTTTACAATCAAACTAAAAATCCACATGGTGGTAAGGGTGTGCCTTTAAAGAAAAATTTATCAACACAGTTATATGGTGCTTACACCAGTTTGAATCCTGCTTATGCAGTTTTGATTCGCTATACTAATAAAGGAAAAGAATTACAACGTATGATTGGTATGCCAATTCTGTATGCAAATCAATCTGTTCGGGAACAATTTGATTACATTAGGCAACTTTTAGGTTTGGTAGAAAATGATTCTATTACTATTATAAAAAATCGTATTCCTTTTTATAGCTTATTAGATTGGAATGGACAAATTTGTATGTTAGTTGGTGCTTCTGATAAAGTTGAAGTATGTAACGGAAAAGAATTTCAAATTGATAAACAGCGTATGAAACGTTGGAGTAAGTCTCTGTGTAGATTATTCGATTCCAAACGTTCTAGATTAGTAGATGATATTACTTATTCTGAACATTTAAACGAAATGATTCAATATATTATTGATAAGGTAGAAAAAGAATATGTATTGTATCAGAATTTGGTTTCTGATATGAAAAGATTTTTCCATTATGCTAATCCAAACGAACTCTCTTTAGAAGAGCGTGAGAAGGGAATTATCGAATTGTTCAAATTATTGAGTTGTAATAGTTTATGCGCGAATTTAAAAGTACTGAATAAGGATTATTCTAAAACTTTTGGTAGAAAGAATGAGAAAGTTATTGATCAAACAACATTTGTTAATATTTCACCGTCTGGTCTATATCGGAGAATTGAACAATGAGTTTTAGAACAATTGTGATTACCAAACAGTCTTCTTTAAATTATAAAAATCGGTTTCTTGTTGTAAAGCAAGATATGGATGAAAAATATATTCATTTATCTGAAATCGATACGGTCGTGGTAGATACTCCGGCTGTATCGATTTCGGTATACTTATTGAAAGAATTATCTGAAAATAAAATTAATATTATTTTCTGCGATGAAAAACACAATCCATTTGGTGAAATGCAATCTTATTATTTAAGTCACAATTCACCAAAAAAAATAATGTTACAAAGTAAGTGGGATAATGAGATAAAGAATACTGTTTGGGAATACATCGTAAAAAATAAAATAGCTAATCAGATTTTATTATTAAAGAAGATTAAGTCGAAACGATATGAGTTATTAGATGAATATTATCATGATGTAAAAATAGGAGATAAAACGAATAGAGAAGGACATGCTGCGAAAGTTTATTTTAATGAATTGTTCGGAAAACAATTTGTTAGACATCATGAAGATGTTATTAATTCAGCATTAAATTATGGTTATGCTATTTTATTATCAACGTTTAATAAAGAAGTGATTAGCAATGGGTATATCACACAATTAGGATTAAATCATAAAAGCGAATTTAACGAGTTTAATTTATCGTGTGATTTAATGGAGCCATTTCGAATAGTCATTGATCAATTTGTATATTATAATCATCCGACGGAATTGAATCATGAGTATAAAATGAACTTAGTTAATATTTTAAATGAAATTTATTTTTACGATGGGAAAAAATATACATTGAAAGATATAATTCGAAAATTCGTAAAGAATGTATTCAGTACAATTGAAGAGGGAGTTATTTATAAAGAGTTTAATATTTATGAGAGATAGAGTTATGAGGACAATTGTTTTTTTTGATTTACCAAATATTTATGCAAAAGATCGAAGAAATTATAATTTGTTTCGTAAATTTTTGCTGAACGAAGGTTTTCTAATGCTTCAAGAATCTGTTTATTCCAAACTGATTTTGAATTCAGAGCAAAGTAAATTATTATTAGAAAGAATTAGAAAAAAATCTCCCAAAAAAGGAATCATTCAGGTTTTAACAATTACCGAAAAACAGTATTCACAGATTGAATACATTATAGGGGAGAGTAATACAAAAATTATTAATAGCGAAGATAAGCTGGTGATATTATAAAAGCGATAATAGATTTTCTTGATCATGAAATACTAATCCAAAAGGATATGGTATTTTCTATTGAGTGTGAAAATCATTCATACTTTTTTAGAATTGTAAATTTATTTAATCAAATATCAAATAATATTTTAGATGAATCTTTAAAAATATTTGATCAAGATTTAGAAATAAGTTGTAGCAACAAAGTTAGAATTTTATTTGATTATTTTAATATTGATTTTTCTGATAAGAAGTATACGACAAAATTAATCGATTTAGTTAGATCAAAGTTTGATGAAATAGAAACTCAAAAAATTTTAAGTGAGTTTAAAAAAATTTCTAAACTCTTGGAAAAAAATATTGGTGAAGTTGATTTGCCAATTACAACTCAAAATGATTTTGACATTGAAAGCGTTTTAAAATTCATGAAACTAACAATTCAAACATCTACATCTTTATTAGATAATTTGTTTTTATTAATTGATGTTGAAAGTATATTTCATTTGAATTACTTTTTAATTTTTGTAAATTTGAAATCTTACCTTACTACTAATGAATTAAATGAACTTTATAAATATGCGTTGTATCATGAAATTCCTATATTGTTAATTGATAATTGTAATTATGGTATTACATTAGATAATGAGAAAAAGTTGATTATTGATGATAATTTAAATGAATTCATGATATAATGAAGTTAGATACATAGATTATGCTTTTTGAGAAGAAATACTTATTTTTCTATGGAAGTATTTATAGATGTAATTCCTTTATTTGAGGTTTTAGATCTATGTCATCTCAAATGGTATTAAAACAAAAAAGACGCTTTAAAAAGTGGGTATTATGTTTTAGATCTATGTCATCTCAAATGGTATTAAAACACTTTTTTAGTGCCATCAAGCACAGGGTACGTTTTAGATCTATGTCATCTCAAATGGTATTAAAACCGTATCACAATTGGTTGTAAAATATGGTTTGTTTTAGATCTATGTCATCTCAAATGGTATTAAAACGATGGAGATAAGAGATTGGTTTCGTTGAATTGTTTTAGATCTATGTCATCTCAAATGGTATTAAAACATCATACTGATACTTTTCTGGGTTATCCAAGTTTTAGATCTATGTCATCTCAAATGGTATTAAAACTCTCCGCTTTGGCCATATCAGATGCAATACGTTTTAGATCTATGTCATCTCAAATGGTATTAAAACCCTTTTGTGCGTTTGTGAATTTATTGTGTAGTTTTAGATCTATGTCATCTCAAATGGTATTAAAACCTACTAAAAACGGTAAAACACTTTATTTAAGTTTTAGATCTATGTCATCTCAAATGGTATTAAAACCAAACCGTTAGAAACCATAAACCCGTTCTGGTTTTAGATCTATGTCATCTCAAATGGTATTAAAACTCTTGTAGGTGTCTCTAACGTTGATAATGGGTTTTAGATCTATGTCATCTCAAATGGTATTAAAACATTAGGTGATGGTATGGATTGTATAATTCTGTTTTAGATCTATGTCATCTCAAATGGTATTAAAACCATTTGAGGAAGATGCTATTAACGCATTAGGTTTTAGATCTATGTCATCTCAAATGGTATTAAAACGGAAGTAGCTAGAAAGACTAGAAACTTACCGTTTTAGATCTATGTCATCTCAAATGGTATTAAAACTTAAAGGGCTACAAACGAAGTGGCGATTTTGTTTTAGATCTATGTCATCTCAAATGGTATTAAAACATACAACGATTTCTGTAATATGGTAGCAATGTTTTAGATCTATGTCATCTCAAATGGTATTAAAACTTATTTACGTCCATATCAGCAACTACGTTAGTTTTAGATCTATGTCATCTCAAATGGTATTAAAACAACATCGCCGGCCGGATTTACGTCTTTATCGTTTTAGATCTATGTCATCTCAAATGGTATTAAAACTTAAAGTGACTTCACTTGTCGTACACATAGGTTTTAGATCTATGTCATCTCAAATGGTATTAAAACATCTTTGCTATTATATGTGAACATGTTAAGTTTTAGATCTATGTCATCTCAAATGGTATTAAAACACATAAGAGTAGATGGATAAGGTCTTTAAGTTTTAGATCTATGTCATCTCAAATGGTATTAAAACAGTTTCAAGAATAATATCTTGCCAGTTGTCGTTTTAGATCTATGTCATCTCAAATGGTATTAAAACACACTGATGGTGTTTATGGTTGGAATGCTGGTTTTAGATCTATGTCATCTCAAATGGTATTAAAACTAGAAACTGGGCTTTTGTTATGTATCCGGAGTTTTAGATCTATGTCATCTCAAATGGTATTAAAACTTAATGCCATATAACGCAACTGTTACGGTTGTTTTAGATCTATGTCATCTCAAATGGTATTAAAACAATTACAAATGAAAGTAAGGCATTGTATGAGTTTTAGATCTATGTCATCTCAAATGGTATTAAAACAATTCATTTAAGCTCATGTCTAGTAGCCCTGTTTTAGATCTATGTCATCTCAAATGGTATTAAAACATATCCATTTAATTCGCCTCTTGATGTGTAGTTTTAGATCTATGTCATCTCAAATGGTATTAAAACATAATCAATTATAACAACAATTAATAGTGAGTTTTAGATCTATGTCATCTCAAATGGTATTAAAACTCAGCATAAGGTATAAGATAGCCAACACATGTTTTAGATCTATGTCATCTCAAATGGTATTAAAACCAATAGGTGCGCGCACCTTATGGAGGTTTTGTTTTAGATCTATGTCATCTCAAATGGTATTAAAACTTTGGAAACCGTATACTTCAATGCTTCCGCGTTTTAGATCTATGTCATCTCAAATGGTATTAAAACGCTTGATAATGACTTGAGTAACATAGATGTGTTTTAGATCTATGTCATCTCAAATGGTATTAAAACCTTGAATTTTATAATGATGATTACACTAGCGTTTTAGATCTATGTCATCTCAAATGGTATTAAAACTCACTTTTTTACGATTTCAAATAACAGCGGGTTTTAGATCTATGTCATCTCAAATGGTATTAAAACATTCATCAATATAGTTGCCACTATAAAGTGGTTTTAGATCTATGTCATCTCAAATGGTATTAAAACAGTCCATAAATTAAATAAATCTTGTTCATTGTTTTAGATCTATGTCATCTCAAATGGTATTAAAACAATTTAGCAGATATTTACATGGTCAAATCTGTTTTAGATCTATGTCATCTCAAATGGTATTAAAACCGAAAAAACAAAACAGGTTAAGAGAACTAAGTTTTAGATCTATGTCATCTCAAATGGTATTAAAACAACAATCAAGGCGGTTATTTCACAATATAGTTTTAGATCTATGTCATCTCAAATGGTATTAAAACCAATAGACATTGCTATAAAAGCAAATATAAGTTTTAGATCTATGTCATCTCAAATGGTATTAAAACTTTGCATGGATAAATAAGTGGTGCGATTCTGTTTTAGATCTATGTCATCTCAAATGGTATTAAAACTATGAATATTATTATATAAAATGATATAATGTTTTAGATCTATGTCATCTCAAATGGTATTAAAACACAACATCAATACTATCGACAGATTTACCGTTTTAGATCTATGTCATCTCAAATGGTATTAAAACCCTATTTTGCTTTAAGAGCGATTACCTTTTGTTTTAGATCTATGTCATCTCAAATGGTATTAAAACATCTCAAGTAATTCACGTTCAGCATCACTCGTTTTAGATCTATGTCATCTCAAATGGTATTAAAACTTATCAAGTAGGGGGGAAGCGACTCAGCAAGTTTTAGATCTATGTCATCTCAAATGGTATTAAAACTATGATAGAGCATGATAAAAATGTAATTGCGTTTTAGATCTATGTCATCTCAAATGGTATTAAAACGAAGCAATCAAAGAAACAATAGAAAGAGGCGTTTTAGATCTATGTCATCTCAAATGGTATTAAAACACAATTAGGTATTGTAAGCATTGAACGTAGGTTTTAGATCTATGTCATCTCAAATGGTATTAAAACCAAAAGGCAACCGCTGCCAAGCGGATGGAAGTTTTAGATCTATGTCATCTCAAATGGTATTAAAACTTTGAGTAACATTTAATGTTTCCATAGGAAGTTTTAGATCTATGTCATCTCAAATGGTATTAAAACAGCAAATTGTAGTAAAATAGTCAATACTTTGTTTTAGATCTATGTCATCTCAAATGGTATTAAAACATCATACTGATACTTTTCCGGGTTGTCTAAGTTTTAGATCTATGTCATCTCAAATGGTATTAAAACGTGTCCTATTATTCAAGTTAATATATATAAGTTTTAGATCTATGTCATCTCAAATGGTATTAAAACTAATCGCATAAACAATCAATATATATTGTCGTTTTAGATCTATGTCATCTCAAATGGTATTAAAACTTGTTAGGTTTTTAAGAAAACATAAGGCAAGTTTTAGATCTATGTCATCTCAAATGGTATTAAAACTTAAATGTAGCATCAAAACCATTTATCCTAGTTTTAGATCTATGTCATCTCAAATGGTATTAAAACTAAAGTGGCTTGTCGCCTTTTAAGACGTTCGTTTTAGATCTATGTCATCTCAAATGGTATTAAAACAACATTCCCATCATTTGAACACGCTGATATGTTTTAGATCTATGTCATCTCAAATGGTATTAAAACTGATTGTAACTAGCACCAGGCATTAATATGTTTTAGATCTATGTCATCTCAAATGGTATTAAAACATAAAGCCATAAACCAATCATTGTTACCAGTTTTAGATCTATGTCATCTCAAATGGTATTAAAACCTATAATGGTGATGGCGAGTTAAAAGAAGAGTTTTAGATCTATGTCATCTCAAATGGTATTAAAACTTAAACCGTTATTACAGACTTATGAAGCAAGTTTTAGATCTATGTCATCTCAAATGGTATTAAAACCCGTTTTTCCTCGGTTGTTCGAGTTGCTAGTTTTAGATCTATGTCATCTCAAATGGTATTAAAACTTTACACAATAAAATAAACGTGCTAGAAGTGTTTTAGATCTATGTCATCTCAAATGGTATTAAAACGTCTATTACTTGCACAAGTCCGAATTTATCGTTTTAGATCTATGTCATCTCAAATGGTATTAAAACATGAGAAACGTTTCGAGGACGTTCAAGAACGTTTTAGATCTATGTCATCTCAAATGGTATTCAAACAAAACTTAAAGTAACTATAACAATACTAGGGTTTTAGATCTATGTCATCTCAAATGGTATTAAAACAACTAAACATCATGGCTGCGGTTGGTGGCTGTTTTAGATCTATGTCATCTCAAATGGTATTAAAACTAATTGTTGAAACTTGCAAAGATTACATAGGTTTTAGATCTATGTCATCTCAAATGGTATTAAAACTCCCTTTTCCAGATTGAAATAAATACTCTCGTTTTAGATCTATGTCATCTCAAATGGTATTAAAACGAATAAATTAAAAACATCAATTGAAGATGAGTTTTAGATCTATGTCATCTCAAATGGTATTAAAACTCGATTGTCCAATAATATAACTTGCAACCGGTTTTAGATCTATGTCATCTCAAATGGTATTAAAACGTTAAGGGTGCTGGTAAAGCAAAAGTCAGAGTTTTAGATCTATGTCATCTCAAATGGTATTAAGAATAATAGTATTCAAACTAATTAATTTTTATAAGTGAATATTTAGGTGGTGGCAGAATTAAAGTAGGACCGTGGTCTAGTTCTACTTACGGAGAACCAGCCAGAATATTAGGAATTAACTGCGGCCATTCTAGATATATGTTTGTTCCTGGTATTTCCAAAAAAAGAGATGTGGATTTCACCAAAAAAGAAAATGATGAAGCATATATCGAAAAGCAACGTCAAAGACAATACGAAAGATCTATTCGCAATCAAAAGCGAGAAATAGCAATGCTTAAACTAACTGGAGCAGAAGATAGCTATATAAGAATAAAGCAAAATAGTTTGAGTAATACTAGAAATGAATATCTAAGTTTTTTAGATAAGACTGGTAGAACGAGAATAACTGCTAATGAATGGATAGGAAGTACTTCATTAAGTCCTAAATCTAGTACCAAAATTACTACATCATATCAAAATTGGAAAGCAAAAGAAGAAAAGAAAAAACAAGATACTGGATTGATTGGATTAAAGAACGGTGATGTAGAAATAAAAGATATAAGCCAACATTTATTTGAAAGAAAAACATTTCGAGATGTGTCTTATGAAGATATGGTAGATGCATTTACAAATCTATTAAATATTGGTACAATAAAAATAGATGAAAAAGGAAGAAAGTCCATAAGATACATAGGTAGAAAAGCAACCATAACAGTTAATCCAGATAATGGAACAATAACGACTGTATGGAAAACTGGAAAAGATAAAGTTAAAAAGTATGGTGATGAATAATGAAAAAATTGTTAAAGGTATTAACAGAAGAAGAAAAACAATTGTTAAATAAAATAGTGAAAGAGTATGAAGACATGGCTGATGTTGAAGACCAATTAGCTGATTATATGATGCTTCATTGCTTAACTGACGATGATGGCCTAACACCGGAAGGTATAATGTGTGAAACCATACTTAATAAATTAGGAAATTTAAATTAGCGCCAAATAGGTGCTTTTATTTTGCACTACTTTATAGGTAGTGTACTAGTTAGATATAAAAAAGAATAAGGTTAAGTTTTTTGGCATTTAAAGTCATGATAATGATGCCATTTTCCTTGATTTATACCAATCCCGGGAAAGGTATTTTAAAAAAGACTTTATCTAATTAGTACAGTGCTTATAAACTGGCACTAAGAACGTAGAAATACGTTCTTTTATTATGTCCAACATAAAGACAATAAGGAATGGTATAAGTCCAACTTAACGACTTAAAAGAAGAGTCAAAGTAATATTTTTGATATAACAAATTCAAAACTGAATATAGACGATGTAATTCTACAAATAGAAAAAATTTATAAAAGACCTGATACTAAATTCGTTAAGAGAATAATTGTTAAAAAAATCAGAAATATAAAGTTTTTTTAAAGAAATAAAAAGAAAGCGACCGCGCCGGTACTTCGGCACGACCGCTTTCTATATCTATCTTATACCATATTTTTAAAAATATGTCAAATTGAATAGAGAATTCGAGGAGGAATTTATGATAGTAATTGGGATTATTTTATGTATTCTTCTATTTTTTTTAGTTTGTGTATTATCTGCGATTCAAAAAGAATTAGAAAAAACAAGATTGGAAAACAGGGAAAATTAAGAAGGAATATAAAAAATAAACTTGCATCATGTTTGTTATGAAGAATTGGCAAAATTTGGTAATTTTGTTGACTAGTATGATATAATTTGGGTAGGTGATGTACATGCTTTGTGTGGTTGCAGCTTTTATTGAAAGAGATGATCATATTTTAATTGCTAGACGTTCTACAGGAGATTCTAATGTTTTAGGAAAGTGGGAATTTCCTGGAGGTAAAGTAGAACCTGGAGAAACAGAGGTACATGCGATTGAAAGAGAAATTTTTGAGGAGTTTGGTGTTTCTGTTCAATCGGAAAAATATCTAACCAATTCAGTGTTTGAATATCCAAATCGTACAGTTGATGTTCATCTATATCAATGTCGATATATTTCTGGTGAATTCCAACTTCACGATCATTCAGAATCTAGATGGGTTTCAAAAGAAGAATTATTACAATATGATTTGGCTCCTGCCGATATTCTTTTAGCAAAATATGTTTTAGAAGATAGTCATTCATTGCAAATTTCTGATTTAGTTGTTGGAAATAAGTATAATAATAAACAAATTGCTACTGCCTTTAAGTGCTCATCGATGGGCGGTATGAGACGAAGCAAGAAGACGAATTCTTTAGTATTAATTGCTAAACATAACAATCCATTGTATGATGATGACAGATCATGGTATTTTAAACTATACCGGTATGGGTACAGTTGGAGATCAAACATTAGAAGGAAATCAAAATATTACGCTTGCGACATCTAAGGAATCTGGTATTCATGTTTATTTATTTGAGTCTTATCAAGATAATCAATATTATTTTGATGGAGAAGTAGAGCTTGTAGGAGATGTTTATACTACAAATGAATTAGATCAAAATCAAAACATGAGAACTGTTTTTAAGTTCCCATTGCGTCTTAAAAATCCTAATTCCAAACTGTTAATTGATATTCAAGATGTTAAGAATAGTGAGAAAGAAAAAAGAAAATCTATTCGTAAATTTTCTCAAAAAGAAATGAAAGAAAAAATTAAATCGATTGTTTCTTCTGGTTCTTTTCGGGAAGTAAAAGCAATATATCGTGAGAGAAATTCTATGATTTCAGAATATACTAAGAAACGTGCAAATGGCGTTTGTGATTTGTGTGGAAAACCAGCACCATTTAAGGATAAGAATGGTAATCCATATTTGGAAGAACATCATGTTGTAACGTTAGCATCTGGTGGGCCTGATAAGATCTATAACACAGTTGCGATTTGTCCAAACTGTCATAGAAGAATTCATGTATTAAATAGAAAATCAGATATCGACAAATTACAAAAGGTGATTTTGAAATATCTTTTAGATGATCATGATATTGAAAATATAGAAAATTTTAAAAAATTATTTAGTAAATAGCATCAACATTCGTCTGAAAAGTTCAAGAATGGAAGTGATATAAATTGGCAAAAAATGGTAAAAGTGCTGAAGCTAAAACATATACTGTTTTAATTATGATTCTCTTTTTTGGAATTTATTTGATTTATAAATTGATTCAATGGATTATTCGGTCTATGGTAAAATTTACCAAATAAAAAGCACATTTTTGTGCTTTTTTGGTGTTAACAACCGCAGTTGCCTCTGTTATTTCCTGTGCAGAAGAAGATTAGGAAAATAACAATGATAATTGCCCAAACCCAGCCTGAACCGAATCCGGAATTATCGTTACTATTTGGCATGCAAACTGGATAACCACATCCGTACATCATAGCTAACACTCCTTTCATTATATTATATTGTTGTCGCTAAATTTGGTCCATAATAATGATTGGGGAAAATAGCAATCTGTGGTATACTTATCCTATAATAGGTGGTGGTATCCATGTTTGTGTTAGATGGGGAAGAGTGTGTTTTAGAATTCAGGCAGTTGTTAAAACAAAATCGTTATATTCCGTTTCGTGAGTATCAAGAGTTTTTAAATCGATATGATGATTTGTTTCGTAGAACAGACATAACAAACGAAAAGGAAGAATTACGTACGATTGCCAATTCTGGTTACGAACTGATTCAAAAGCACAATCAAGCAGTTATTGATTATCAATTGGTTTTGTATCGGGATTACTTTGATCACATGTTTGATGAAATCGATCCATCCATTCATTTGGATGAAGAACAACGACGGGCTATTTTAGACCAAGAAGATTATTCTTTGATTATCGCTGGAGCAGGCGCAGGAAAGACGACTACCATGGCTGCTAAAGTGAAGTTCTTAGTGGAACAACGTAACGTTTCACCATCTAAGATTGCTGTTATCTCTTATACTAATCAGGCAACAGAAGAGTTAGAAGAGCGAATTCGTTATGAATTTCATTTACCTGTTCACGTCATGACATTTCACTCTTTGGGAATGCAAGTCGTACGTCATATGTTCAATACACCACTGAAACCGGTTGTAGAAGGAGAACAGAAACAGATTATTATCGATTTTGTAAAGCAGGAACTGTTTCCTAATCCTTCTTTGCTAGATGATTATGTTGAAACATTCAATGCTTATAAAGTGGGCGAGTATCCTTTATTTTCCAAAGGATTCGTTGCAAATTATAAGAAATTTCGTACGTTTGACGAATATTTTGTTGATTATAAAAAGAGAAAACTTGCGGAAAACAAGGACCAACTTTTAAAGATTGTGACGTACCGAATGGAAAATTACTTAAAAGACTTTCGAACGTTAAAGAATGAGCGAGTTAAGTCGGAAGCAGAGGCTAGAATAGCCGATTTCTTGTTTTATAACGGAATTCCTTATGAGTATGAACAACCGTATCCAGAACGAATTGATCAAGAACGAGCATATTTACCAGATTTTACCATTTATGTCGATGATATTCCTATCTACATCGAGTATTATGGTTTATCTACGTCTACTCATCATGGCACAAACACATTATCTAAACGCACCTTTGAAAAGTATCAAGAAATTCGTCATAAGAAACGAGTCTTTCATAAAAATCATCACAATCGTTATATTGAGTTGGATTACGAACTTGAAATTGATGGTAAAAAACTTTCTTATTTGGATGTTTTAAAAATTGAACTAGCAAAATATCATGTGCCAATGAAACCACGTTCTTTAGAAGAAATATATGATCAGATTTTGGATAACAACGTAGAAGCAGAGTTTTTTAACTTCGTCAATTTAATGTTAGATATCATTGCGAAAATTAAAGCCAATGTGAATCGAAATCGTTATTTGGATAAAATTAGAGAGTTCGTCATTTCTCAAGATGTACCCGATTCTTTAAAATCTACTTGGATTCATGAAGCAAAACTGTTGAGTCGTCTATATTCTTATTATGAAAGCCAAATTTTACCAAAAAGTTGTGTCGATTTTGCTGATATGATTTATTATGCTAACAAATACATGACTTCGATGCGTGACAATTTAAGTGGTTTGGAATATGACTATATCATTATCGATGAGTATCAGGATATTTCATTGGACCGTTATCAGTTTGCTAAGAATTTGTCTGTTTTAAGTAATGCTAAAGTAATATCTGTGGGAGACGATTGGCAGACGATTTTCTCTTTTGCAGGTTCTAGAATCGATTTGTTCTATCGTTACAGCCAACTCTTTGCTGGATCAAAACAACTGTTCATCAATCACACGTATCGTAACAGTCAGCAATTAATCAATCAAGTTGGCCAGTTTATCATGAAAAACCCGTTACAAATCAAAAAGGACTTAATTTCTTCCAAACGACAAGATCATCCAATTCGAGTTCGTTATTATATGGACGATGAATTTGCAGTTTTGGAAACTGTCATCGGTGAAATTTATGAGCAAAACCCGAATCAACACATTTTAATATTGGCAAGACGTAATAAGCGCTTGCGTGATATGTTCGAATCCGGTCAATTTATCAAAGGAATCGGAACGCGAGCAGTTTCTAAAAAATATCCGAACGCTTACATCGATGCTATGAGTGTTCACAGTGCCAAAGGTCTCGGTGCTGACCAAGTTATTTTACTGCATGTGACCGATACAGATTTTCCTTGTATCGAACCAGAACGTATGTGGCTTGTGAAATTATTTACTCCGACTGCTTTTGAAGAGGAATTTCCAGATGCCGAAGAAAGACGTGTTTTTTATGTCGCATTGACTAGAACTAAAAATCAAGTTTACTTATTAACACCTTCTAATATCGATAAACAATCTAGGTTTTTAAAGGAGTTATTTTAAAACATTTGCTTTTTTTAGCCTGATGTGTTATAATAATATTATCGTTAATGAAAGAAATGGAGAAGTGTTCTTTTATGGGATGCTTCTTTTTTTTCGCCTTTCCATTTCTGTTTGACATTTTTTACAAAATGTGATATAATTTAGAAACTTTCTTATAAGAAACGGTTCTTATCAAAAAAGAAAGAATGGAAGGGGATTTTGATATGAAAGGAAATGTTAAACAAGTTATGGATAATCAATTACAACCAGAAGAATTATTAGAGCAGTTAAATCGTGGAGTAAATCCCACATTAAAAATAATGCAGGACGATATGATTCGCATTTTAACCGATTTTTATCGTGATTTAAATGTTGCGACGGATTCAAATTGTTCCGCTATCGAAAGAGAACGTGCACAGGCATTTGCTAACAGTTCTTATAGTAAATTGCATTCTATTTTGGATGTAGTATCTTCTATGTTACCAGCAACACATACTCAAAATACAACTTATCCAAATAGAGAACCATTACCAGCTGTGCTTCTACCAGTGGATGAACAAGGAGAGTCAGTTCTTACAATCATGGGTGAGACACGTACATTGCCTTTGTCAAATCAAAAATCAAAGGTAGATGGTTACGTTGAAATTAATGCAGATATGTATTATGCATTTTATGCTATTAAGATTCGTGAATTATTAAAGAAAGATGATGCTGTAAGAAACAGTCAATTAGGAAATCAACTGTTGACACAAGAAGATTTTGTAACGTTTACAAAACATTATTCATTGATGGATCAAATTGCTCGTTTACAAACAAGTGAGTCATATGTATCTAGTTCTAACGAGCAAGAAAGAGTACCACAAAAAACAATTGGTAGTAAAGTTGGATAGAAACCGTTCAGGTTTCTTTTTTTTGACCTTTTCATATTTTTACACATTTTTCGCACAAAAATTACACAAATTTTTAGTATCATGGATAGTGTAAGGAAGGTGATAGAAGAATTATAGAAAGAAAAAACATGAAGTAAATACATAATTAAAATTTATTTATATAAAGGAGATGCAAAACTATCATTCAATTAAAACTAGTTGGTTCTGATTCTAAAAATGGAATCAAAATCATGAAAACTCTCAAAAAACTCGAAAGAGAACTCAATTGTGAAATGAAAATTGATCAAATCTCTTCTCAAGACAAACACAAATACCATGTAAACGTTACTCCAACTCTCATTATTAATGACCAAGTATTCTCATCTGGAAATGTTCCAACTGAAAGGGAACTTTCTAGAGTTTTAAAACCTATGTTAGAAGGAATTTAGAGCGCAAGCTCTTTTTTCTTTCTTTTTTTACGAAAATTTCATCAAATTTTAACAATTGTATAGTATGATTATTCGTGTAAGGAGTGGAAGACATGAAAAAAACAGAAGTAAAAAAATACTTTTGTGCGACATGTGGTGAAGAACTAAGTAGTGATGATTTGTTCTGCCCTTCATGTGGTGCAAAAGTTACAATTCATAAAGAAGAAAAAGAAAATTCAAAAGAAGAAAAACAAGAGGAACCTAAAGTTAATTGGTCCAGTAAATCGTTCGATGATGTGAAAGAAGTTGAAACCGAACGAATTCCAAAAGATGGTTCTAAGAAGACGAAACCAGAAAGACCAAAGAAGAATCATTCATTTTTGTATCCGGTTCTAGCAAGTGTTTTAACATTTGTAATCTGTCTTGTCTGCTTTGGACTTTTCTATCAATTCTATTTAAAGAATTTAGTCATCGAAACGACGAGAGAAGAAGTAACGGTTACAGATACAGGTATTGCTGATGCCGTTGAAAAGGTATACGATTCTGTCGTTGTTGTAGAAAGTTTTGTCAATGATCGTTTGTATGCAACTGGTACAGGTTTTGTTTATAAAGAAGACAATAATAAAGGTTACATTTTAACAAATGCTCATGTTATCGAAGGAGCAACCGAAATTAAAGTAGTGTTCACAAACGAAGAAGAAGTTACAGTCGATTTGGTTGGTAGTGATACGTATTCCGATGTAGCTGTACTTAGTGTCGATCAATCTAAAGTAATCAGTGTTGCTGAAATTGGAAGTAGTGAAGATTTACGTGTCGGAGATACCGCTTTTGCAGTTGGTGCTCCAATCGATTCTTCTAGTTATGCTTGGACCGTTACAAGAGGTATTATCTCTGGTAAAAATCGTTTGGTAGAAGTTAGTGCTACTAGTACGAGTGCTGGATATATTGCAGAAGTACTTCAAACAGATGCGGCTATCAACGAAGGTAACTCTGGTGGACCATTATGCAACTCAAATGGTCAAGTAATCGGAATTACGAACTTAAAACTTGCTAGTGAATCTATTGAAGGTATGGGATTTGCGATTCCAATCGAAACAGCTGTTTCTTATGCCGATAAGTTTATTGCTGGTGAGCCATTACAACGTCCATATTTAGGCATTACAATCGTCGATGGTTCTTCCTCATTCTTTGGTTATACGACTGGTTCAACTGGAGTTTACGTTAACTCTGTTGATGAAGGTAGTCCTGCTGCCAATGCTGGCATGCAACAAGGAGATCAGATTGTAGCAGTTGGTGACAATGAAGTATCTGATACAACTCACTTCCGTTATGAATTATATAAATACTCTGTAGGTGATACCGTATCGATAACTGTTCGTAGAAACGGAAGGGAACAAACGTTATCTGTTACATTAACATCATCTGGAGAAAATGCTTAGGAAGGGAATCCTTCCTTTTTTTTGTGGTCTTTTCATGGTATAATTATCTAAACGACAAATTGTAATTTGTTAAAAGGAGGATTATGAAAAAAGTTTATAAAATTCTATTAATAGTTATTGTTTTTATATTAGCATTTTTCACAATTGATATTATTCAAGCAAGAGTTTTTGATAATTCCCCGCTTATTAAAATTACTAAAAATATGGATGGTGGTAATTTAGATCAATTGGATGTAGGTGTCTTCACTAAAACTTATTATTGTTTAAATGGTACTCAAAAAACAATATTTAAATGGGAAGAATATACTTGTCCAGAGGAAAATAATCCTACCATTACCACGCAAAAAATAACTTGGGATGAAATAACTGAAAATGGTGTTGATGAAGAATTGTTGCTTCAAAATATTGATATAGATGTATTAAATGAAGTGGGTAGTGAACTTCAAACATTGGTTAATGAAGCATACGAAGAAGAAAGGGCAAACCCTGAAATAATTTTTACTGAAGGATGGGCAAGAATTTTAGAATATGATCGATTTAAAAAAGTAGTTGATATTGGAGAACCAGCTATGAAACCTTTATACTTAATCATTTATAAAAGTCCAAATCGTGGTGTATATGAATACCTTTGTGCTTATGCTCTATTTCAAATATCAGGATATGATTTTTTCTGGTCAACTACTGATGAATTTATGGAAAATTTTAATGCACAAATTTTAGCAGAAAAAGATGGCGAGCAGTAGATATTGTAATTTTTATGTTATTAGTCTCCCAATTTTTTATAATAAATCACAATTGTATATAGATAAACTGATATAGATTTATAAATGAATTTACGATTGGAATGAAATGAGTGATAAAGTGAAATTTGATGTTGAAATAAATAAAAAGTTTAGTGATAATATTATAATTAATTATGGTATTGTAAATGGAAATAATACCATTGTATTTATAAAAGCAGGACAAGATGGCTCTTTATATGGTTATCAAGATAAATATATTAAAATGGCAAAAAGACTAAACCAAAAATATGGTTGTTCTGTAATTTGTTCTTCCAATCCTTTTGATGGTAGAAATCCATTAGATAATGCTATGGAAGTAATCAAAGAATACGCAACTCAATTTGATGACTATACAATCTACTATTTAGGTTTTTCAAATGGAGCATTGATCGGTGCATGGTTTGGAACAAATTATTTAAAAATAAAGAGAATGGCTTTAGTAAATGGGCCCTTAATGTACAATTATCATAAAACGAAACAAGGAGTAATGTCATTTAATGGTGAAAAAATGACGCTCATTTATGGAGAATATGATCAATCAATTAAATTTACTGAATTACTAAGTTTATTAGTAAATGATACCGTAAAACTTGAAATAGTCAAAGGAGAAGATCATCACTTCAGTAAAAATGAAAATGATTTCATAACGATACCAGATAAATATTTGTTTTATGATGTGAATAAATAATATTGTGATGAAAAGATAACGATAATGTCATCCGGTTCGAATTGTAATGAAAAATCACAGTTTGCAGAAATGTTAAAATGCATTGCTTGTAGCAATGTGTTTTTTATCATAGAATAAAATTGACGAAAGGAGGAATTTTTTTGTTAAAAGATAATTTGAAAACTTTAAGAAAGAATAAAGGACTTTCTCAAGAAGAGTTAAGTGTTAAGTTGAATGTTGTTAGACAAACCATATCTAAATGGGAATCAGGATTATCTGTTCCAGATGCGGAAATGATAATGTCGATATCTAAAGTTTTTGAAGTTCCGGTTAGTGAAATTCTAGGTGAAAACATTGTCGAAAAAGAAAAGAATGATATAAAAGTAATATCAGAGAAATTAGAAATTATAAATGAACAACTATCTATGATGCAAAAACAAAAAAGACAAAAAACAATTCAATTTTTAATCATTATGGATGTCATTATTCTATTGTTTTTAATATTACTAACTGTATTAGGTAGTCCATATCAATCGTGGGATTATAGTAATCCTGAATGGAGTGTTATTGGAACAATATGGCATTCATTTGAATGGATATTCTTTCGTATTGCACCGATTTTAGTTATCGTGATTACTTTTATTTTAGGAATGCTTTTGATAAAAAGAAATCGACAATAAATCGTAGTTTATAAAGCAGATTGATTCATATAATAAAATTACTTTATGATATAATTACAGTGGTGATATTATGAAGGTACTTAGTATCAGAGAACCTTATGCAAGTCTCATTTTAAGTGGTGTTAAGAAGATAGAGACGCGGAGTTGGAAGACAAATTATCGTGGTGAATTATATATTCATGCATCGCTTGGAAAGAGTAGTCCTTCTCCTGAAGTGATGAAACTTGTTTTATATACGAATCCAGGTTACATACTTTGTAAAGCAATGTTGGTTGATTGCATTTATATGACGAAAGAGTATGTGGAGCAGATGAAGAAAGACAATCCCACTGAGTATCTATGTGGAGATTACCAAGAGGGACGTTATGCTTGGGTTTTAGATGGTGTCGAACTTGTTGAACCGATCCTCGTAAAAGGGCATTTAGGTATTTGGAATTATGATGAATAGAAGATAGAAATTTGAATTTTCTGTCTTTTTTTGTGGAAATTATGAAAAATTATAAAATTGGCACTCAAGACTTGACAGTGCTATCAAAAGTGACTACAATATCTTTTGTAAGCTTAAAGGAGTGGGTATAATGAAGAAAAAACAATTTAAAGCTGAATCACAGAAGTTATTAGATTTGATGATTAATTCAATCTATACCAATAAAGAGATTGCCATTCGTGAACTAATTTCCAATGCGAGTGATGCCATCGATAAAATTTATTTTAAATCTTTGACAGATAAGAGTTTAAAGATTAAAAGGGAGGACTTAGCAATTCGCATTGCTGTATCTAAAGACAATCGTACGATTACAATTTCTGATAATGGCTGCGGTATGAACGAGTCTGAATTAGAGACCAACTTAGGTACTATTGCAGAATCTGGTTCTAGTCTATTTAAAGAAGAGAACAAAGGAAAAGATTTATCTATCATCGGTCAATTTGGTGTCGGTTTTTATTCTGCGTTCATGATTGCTGATAAAGTAACCGTTACTTCTAGACCATACGGTAGTGAAGATGCTTATACTTGGGAATCTACTGGTCGTGATGGTTACACGATTACGAAGAGTAAGAAAGATGACTTTGGTACCGATATTACACTTACCATCAAAGAAAAAGATGACGATACGAACTACGATGAGTTCTTAGAAGAATACAAGATTCGTGAAATTATTAAGAAGTACTCTAACTACATCAAATATCCAATTCAAATGATGGTTACGAAACATGAATTAAAAGAAGGTTCTAAGGATGAATACGAAGATAAACAAGAACTAGAAGTATTGAATTCTATGGTACCAATCTGGAAAAAGGATAAGAAAGATGTTAAACAAGAAGATTATGAATCTTTCTATACGAGTACATTCTACGATTACGAGAAACCATTTGAAGTCATTCCTTATAAAGTAGAAGGACTTACATCTTTCACATCTTTGTTGTTTATTCCAAGTCATGCACCGTACGATTTATATACAAAAGAGTATGAAAAAGGATTGCAACTTTATTCCAATGGTGTCTTAATTATGGATCATTGTGAATCTTTGTTACCAGATTACTACAGTTTTGTAAAAGGAATTGTCGATTCTGATGACTTACCGTTAAATATTTCTCGTGAGACATTACAACAAAATCGCCAGATCGATTTGATTGCAAAGAACATCGAAAAGAAGATTACGTCTACTTTGACAGATATGTTGAAGAAAGATAGGGAGCGTTATGAGAAGTTCTTCGAAAACTTTGGTCTTGCTTTGAAGATGGGTATTTATGCAAGTTACGGTATGGCTAAAGATACGCTTCAAGATTTGATTTTGTTCTATTCTTCTAAGGCTCGTAAGATGGTTACATTTAAAGAGTACGTCGAAGGTATGAAGAAAGATCAAAAAGAAATTTACTATGCTTGTGGGGAGACAATTTCTAAAATCGATTTGATGCCGCAAGTAGAAGCCATGAAGGATAAAGACTATGAAATCCTTTGCTTGACGGATGCTACAGATGAATTTGTACTTCAAATGATGATGTCATATGACGATAAGAAATTCATGAGTGTTGCTAGTGCAAATTTAGATGTCGAAAGCGAAGAAGAAAAGAAAGAGTTAGAAAAGATTCAAGAAGAAAAGAAGGATTTGCTAGCAGGTATTAAAGATGTGTTAAAAGGCGATGTTACTGACGTTAAATTCACGACTTCCTTAAAAGAACATCCAGTATGTTTGACGACATCAGGTAATTTGTCTGCTGGAATGGAAAAAGTAATCAATCAACTTCCAAATGCTTCTAAAGTGAAAGCAAATGAAGTTTTGGTAATCAATGCACATCATCCAATTGCTGAAAAACTAGAAAACTTGTATCAAAACGATAAAGATTCATTCGATAAATATGCAAAAGTTCTATACAACGAAGCACGTTTAATTGAAGGATTATCTTTGGAAAATCCTAGTGAATTCAGCGACTTAGTTTGTGAACTTCTTTCAAAATAGGTGGAAATTCCACCTTTTTTGTTTGCACTAATTTTATAGTTTTTTTTCGGAATGTGTGTTATACTTATACTAGTGAGGCTATATGGAAACAAAAACAAACGTCATGCGAATTTTAGATGCACATCATATTCCTTATCATGAATATTGTTATATTGGTACTGGTGCTGTTAGTGGTATCGATGTGGCAAATGTGTTAGGACAAAATCCCAATCAAGTATTTAAAAGTTTGGTCACAGTATCCAAAGAAAAACGTCATTATGTTTTTTTAGTACCTGTTGCAAAAGAATTGGATTTAAAAAAATGTGCCAAAGCAGTATCGGAAAAGAACATCGAGATGATTCCACAGAAGGATTTATTGGGACTTACCGGTTACGTTCATGGTGGATGTTCTCCAATCGGTTTAAAAAAAGAGTTTCCAGTTGTTATCGATTCTTCTGCTGAACAGTTTGAAACCATCATCTTTAGTGCTGGTAAGATTGGATATCAAGTTGAAGTGGCCTTGGAAGATTTAAAACAAGTCATCCCTTATCGGATGGCGGATATTGCTAGGGAGTGAGAAAATGGAAAAGAGTAAAAAGAAGGGTAGTATTCGAGGAAGAGTTAAAAAGAGAATTAGTAAAATTCAATATCAGAAGGCAATTAAAAATGAATCTTATTATGCTAATTTATCGGCATTGTTCTTGTGTGTTAGTATTGCGCTTGGATTAGGCGGTGTCGTAGCAGGTTCTGTTTTGACAGTTGTTTATCAACCAATTTTAAATGAAACTTTAAGTATCGTTTTTATTTTAATTTCAGTATTTTTGTTTGTGGTGTCCATTATTGGATATGGTTATACGCATAAACTTTATAAGGAAATTCAAAAGCAAAATTTAAAAAATATGATTAAGAGTTCAAGCGAAGTCAACAATCGTGAGATTTATGTTTTGGGAACACTTGTCATGTTGATTGTTGAAGTGACAGCAATTTATTTTGCTAATAGTACGCTTTCTAATCAGTATCAAAAATATGTGGATTCGAAAGAAGAGATTAAGTCCCAAATTGCCGATCAAGTAGACGGAAAGGTAGAGGCAACTTACAACGACGATTATTCCAAACTTTCTGTTATTTTCAATAAAGATTATGCCAATGGTAGTGCTACGATTAATCTTACTGATAAAAATAGAGCTATGATGTGTGATGAATCTGAAATTGTATATATGGCAAATTTAAATCAGTACAATGTCGATAGTATGACGGATGAATTTATCGATTATGCTGCTACAATTTTAAATATTTATCAAGATGGATATTCAACGGATACGTTGATGAATGAGTTGAGTGGCAATGTTCGGGTTGCAGTCAATGGGTTACTTGAAAATGTCGATAATACAAATTTTCAATACGAAAGAGATTTTAATTTAAGTAAAGGAAAAGTTCATCGTAATTTATCTGTTACAAGAAGCAATCAATATGTAACTATTACGTTGACATATACTTGTCGTTAGAGGGCGAATGCCTTCTTTTTTTTGAAAAAAATATACCAAAATTTGTTTTTTCGATATAATAATAGTAAAGAAAGATAGAATGAATTCTTTCTAGCGCCAGAACTTTGAATAGTTGACGAGGATAGTAGTGATCGAAAATTCGGCGGATGCTACTACGTAGGGAAGATGCGTTAGGTATGTCTAAAAAGCAAAATCGACATTGTAACAACAGATGTATCACTTTTCAGAAGGAGGAAGTATGTGTGGAATTGTCGGATGCGTAGGAAAAGAAAAATGCGTCCCAATTTTATTAGACGGCTTAAAGTCGTTGGAGTATCGCGGTTATGATTCGGCTGGGATGGCTTATTTCAATGGTGGTCAAATTGCGATTACAAAGGCCTTTGGGCATGTTAGTAATTTAGAAAAAGAAGTAAATCCTGGAGTGAACAGTTTTCTTGGGATTGCTCATACGAGATGGGCGACTAATGGCGCACCATCCCTTAAGAATGCTCATCCGCATCGAGTTGGAAAAATTACATTGGTTCACAATGGTATCATCGAAAATGCAGATGAAATTAAGAGTCGTGCTAATTATTCTTTTCAAAGTGATACGGATAGTGAAGTAGCAGCATTTGTCATTAACAAACTTTACGAAGAGACGCACGATATGGTGCAGGCACTTACTTTGTGTAATAAAGAGTTGGAAGGAAGTTATGCTTTTGCGATTTTGAACGAGGATGAACCTACGAAACTTTATGCATTAAAGAAGAGTAGTCCTTTAATTATCGGTGTCGGCGAACACGAAAACTTTGTGGCAAGTGATATTCCTGCCATCATTTCTTATACTAGAAAGTACATTATTTTAGAGGATGAAGAACTTGCCGTAATCGATGAGGATAAGGTATCCGTTTACCGTGACGGTCGTGCGATTACGAAAGAGGTTCGTACCTCTAACTTGGATGCGACTGCAACTAGAATCGATGGTTATCGTCACTACATGATGAAAGAGATTCACGAGCAACCAGAAACTCTTCGTAAAACGATTGAAAAACTAATTCACAATGGTTCTTTTGATGCCTCTTTACCAACTTTATCACAATATGATTCGGTTGAAATTATCGGATGCGGTAGTGCTTATCACGTCGGTTGTGTCGGTAAAAGTTTGTTTCAAGATTATGCGCATGTCTTTTGTAATGCGTTTATTGCATCGGAGTATCGCTATGAAGAAAATCTTCATTATGGTAAACCTTTGATTATTTTTATTTCACAATCAGGAGAGACTGCTGATACGCTTGCTTGTCTTAGAAAGGTAAAAGAGGAAGGACTCGATACTTTGGCTATCGTCAATACCAAAGAGTCTTCGATTGCTAGGGAAGCGGGTAAAGTTATCTACATTGAAGCAGGCCCTGAAATCGCAGTTGCAACGACCAAGGCTTATACGGCACAACTTGCTGTTTTATCGATTTTGGCATTAAAAGCAACGGCCGAACATAACCCAGAGTTTTCAGTATCGCCGGTTATGGAATCTTTCTTCCGTTTGCCTATGGTGCTGCAGAAGGTGTTAGAGGATGACTCTCAAATTCGCGATATTGCCGATCATATCTATCAAGAACATGATATCTTTTTCTTAGGTAGAAAGGTCGATTATGCGATTTGTTTGGAAGCATCTCTTAAGTTAAAAGAAATCTCTTATTTACACAGCGAGGCATATCCCGCAGGTGAGTTAAAACATGGTACGATTTCTTTGATCCGAGATAAGACTCCAGTTATTTCGATTATTACGGATTCTAGTATTGCTAGTAAGACGATTAGTAACGTAAAAGAGGTGCTTGCTAGAGGAGCATACTCGATTATCTTTACGACATTTGACTTAGAAAGTGACGACTCACTTTATGAATATTTGGTTTTGGTTCCGAAGCTTGATCCATTTGTACAACCGATTGTGGTCGTTGTTTTACTGCAGTTATTGGCATATTACGTTGCTGATAACAACGGTTGCAGTATCGATAAACCGAAAAATTTAGCAAAATCTGTAACAGTAGAATAGAGGGAAACCTCTTTTTCTTTTGGTTCATTTTATGGTATGATAGATACATTGGAATTGGAAAGGGGACACTCATATGGTTAGCATATTGATTGCCATTCTGGTAGCAATTTTGTGGGCAGTTGGCGAAGTATACATGGCCAAAGATAGCGTATCTAAAAACCGCAGAGTTATTATTTTTTATCAATACTTAGGTATGTCTATTTTATATTTTGGAACGGTGCTCATATTATCACCAAGTACATTTTCTACTTTTTCGTGGAGTCGCTTTTTTCGTTTTATGCCAGCGGCACTTGCTAATATCATTGGGATGGTCTTCTATACTAAGGCAATTAAAAGTGGAAAACTTTCGGTCGTATCACCAGTTATGGCCGCATATCCAATCATCAATGTGTTTTTAGGATTCTTTATTTTAAAAGAAGATGTTGGCATGATATCCTTTTTGGCAGCGATTTGTATTACCGTTGCCATCGTCGTCATGAGTTTTTTACAGACGAAAGGAACATCGCAGGGAAAAGCACTTAACATTGGACTCGTTGCTGCTGTTATTTACATGATTATCGTAGCATTTGCAACGTATTTAGAAAAATGGGCCTACGTCGATGGTCTTACGTTGATGGACTGTTTTTACTATTTTGGAATCTGTTATTTGTTATCTGCCATCGGTGTTTTGATTTATTTGAAACTCAAAAAGATTTCTTTCCATAAAATTACAAAAGATACCGTGTTGGGAATTGGCGGGACTGACTTTGGTAATTTGTTATCATCGGTTGCTTTGTACGGTTCTAGTATGTCGGTTGTCACACCGATTATGGCGATGTATACGGTTTTGACAAATTATTTGTCGCGCAGTATTTTAAAAGAGAAAATTTCTTTTTGGCAAAGCATCTGCATTGCAGTCATCATTTTATGTACATTACTGATTTTGATTTTGTAGGAGGAATGAACCATGAATGAAAATATTGGAAGTAAAGGAAAGGGAAACGATTATCGTAGGGTGTTAAAAAACATTGAAAGAAAAAAGATGAAACTACGGGAACAAGCGAAAAAGAATCGTCCGAAAAAGAAACGTGTCGTTCAAATTACGGACTCCAATTATTCTTTCGAACCGGATTCTAAGAAAAAGAGAAGAGTTGTTTTGGTTTCTCCTACGCCTCCTGAAGTGGTTGAAAATGGTACGAAAGTGGTACTTCAAAATCCCAAGCCAAGAAAGAAAAAGGGCATTTCTGTCATCGATATCGATCAGGAGATGAAGCAAAAGGAACAGCAACCATCAGAACAAACACCAGTCCAAACAAAGGAGACACCATCTCCAAAGAATGTCGAACAAGTAAAACCAGTTGTATCCAAGCCATCAAAACCGGTTCCTAAAAAGGAAACGAAACCAGTTCCTGTTGTCATTCCTGACGTAGCAGAAAAAGAGAATAAACCGATTCAAAAAGATGCAAAGCCAGAGAAGCAAGAACCGCTTCGACCTAAGAAAAGAAGAAAAGTAGGGACTCCTTTAACGGACCGTGAACGAATTGAAAACGAAGCACTCGTCAAAGTTTTGAACGAGAAGATTTACGATATCGAATACGAGTTACGAGATCTTGCATATCGCGAATGGGTCATTCAAAAACAAGTTGATGCTGTGCAAGAACAACAAGAGGCAGAGAAACTTGCAGCGCAGTTAGAAGAAATCTTAGTGGCCTTACAAAAGTTATTGGACGACTTAAACGACAACGATTACTTATTCGATCAAACTTATTTGGAGGAACTGGGAATTCATTTGGTTCATAAGATTAGTAACCGGGAATACGTTGGTGACAATCGTTTCATTCTTTACTTTGATCAGTTGATTTCTGAAATCGAGAAAAGTAAGGACCGAGTAGAACAATTAAAAGAACGAACGGAAGAAAAAGGCGAAGAGTTAGGACTGGTCGAAGAAGACTACAACCGTTATTTGGATGAGTATTACAATCAAGAAAAGATTTCTGGTATGGTGCAGGATATGGTTCAAAGACAAGAAACGATTCTCCGTGATATCGATGGAAAACTTGCGAATGCGGTATCTACTTCTGAGCGAACTCATTACGTGATGGATGGCATCAGTAAGCAGACGAAAAACTTAATGGCTGGTCTTGCAGTTGGAATGTTAGTGCCTGGAATTCGGGGTGCTTCTGCCGTCGCCTTAGGTGTCGTTGCAACGGTCACAGGAATCCGTCATTTGGTGGCACCTCCATCTCATGCCGTTCATGAAAAAACAGTTAAGGTCGATGACTATCAGAAAATTATTCGAAAAGGATCCATGGACATCAGTATGGCAAGAGCGTTATTAAACGAAAATATGAAATATTTAGAAGATGTCATGGAACAATGCGAAAGAGAGTTTTCTTCGTATCCAGCATACGACTCCATTGCTGCAGATTTTGAAAAATTGCAGGTCGTTTTAATGGAGCAAGATGCTTATTTTGCTAAAATGGAAGATGACTTATACAAAAAAGAAAACGTCAATAAAGAACAATTGAAACTTGTTCGTGACTAAAAAAGAAGCTAATCGTTTGGATTGGCTTCTTTTTGTAAGTAGACCTGATGATTATTTTGTAGTCGTACATCATCGGGTTTGTATTCTAGTGCGATTGCATTCCAGTACACAGCATAATCATATTGCTTTAGTCGGAATGATGAAATCGCTAATAAATCGTATAAGGTTCCGTCAAAACTCATGACTTCGTTGATGTATGTCTTAGGATGCGTTTTGATTTTTAATGCTTGTAGAGCAGTATGAATGCACTTTTCATATTCTTCTTGTGAATAATACAAAAAGGCAAGTTCTGTATAACCATCGCGTAAGTATGGCGCTTCTTCGATGGCTAACTTTAACCACATTTCGGCTTCACGGTACCGTTTTAGATGAAAGTAGGATCTAGCAATGAATCGCATCGATGCTGCTCGTTCGTCTTTCCAAATTGCGGTCTTTAGCGATAGATGTTTAATTAACGTATCGATACAACGATTCCATTTGTGGTAATACATGTACTCGCGTCCCAAGTAGTGGACGTTACGATCGTTTTCGGGATCTTCTTTTACGGAAAGTTCTAGTAAAGGTAGATAAGAAGATCTCGATTTCTCATGATCTGGGTAATGATTCAATGTGATGGAATCGATTGTCACAACTCGTTCTTCTTTCAGTGCTGTTAAGACTTCATGAACAGGATGGGTCCATTTATAATCTTTCTTGGTGTGAATTTTATCTAGGTAGAAGTTTACAATTGGGTTGTTGTTTTCATCTAGACTCCAATTGTAATTGTATCTTGCTCTGGTTGTATCAGATTGCCAATATTTTTCTAGTTCTTTGCGCCAACCAGGCATGAAAACTTCATCCAAATCCGTACAGATACAAATATCGGTATCATCTGGAACCATTTTTAACGATTCGTTTCGGGCGACGTCAAATCGCCACGGTTTGAAAACTTTTGTCTTGACGTGAATTCCGCATTCTTTTAATTTTTTTACGGTATCATCGGTAGAACCGGTATCCAATACGTAAATTTCATCTGCTTCTTTTACCGATTCGTACCAGCGCTCGACAAACTTTTCTTCGTTTTTGCAAATTGCGTATACGACTACTTTGTATTTGTGTTCTGTCATACTATGGTCCTGTTGGCCCTGTAGGTCCAGTAGGTCCTGTTGGTCCGGTTGCTCCGTCTGTTCCAGTTGGCCCGGTAGGTCCTGTTGCTCCGTCTGTTCCGGTTGGTCCGGTAGGTCCCGTAGCGCCGTCTGTTCCGGTTGGTCCAGTTGCACCAGTTGATCCGGTTGGTCCTTGTGGAATCGTCAAGTTTAATATAAAGTTAGGTGAAGTTCCTGTAATGGTTGCTGCTGCTTGAGAACCAGGAGCACCTGTCGATACGGTTCCGATTGTTAAGTTTGGTGCGGTTCCTGTAGGTCCTGTAGAACCTGTGGCACCAGTAGGGCCTGTTGGTCCTGTTGGTCCACTCGGTCCTGTAACACCTGTTGGACCTGTAACTCCGGTTGCACCAGTAGAGCCAGTAGGTCCAGTTGCACCGGTTGGTCCTGTAGCACCGATTGTTCCAGCTAATCCTTGCGGTCCTGTTGCACCTGTAGCGCCCGTCGGTCCGGTTGACCCTGTAGAACCTGTCGGTCCAGTAGGCCCCGTAGGTCCAGTTGCTCCAGCAGGTCCGCCACTAGGTCCAGTCGGTCCCGTTGGCCCAAAACAGAAGATTGGAAAACGTACTGGTCTATCTGGTCTACAATCATTATTTTCAAAAAAATCTCTATTCATTTTATTCTCCTTTCTAATATAAAATATGTTTGAACGAAGAAATGCGGGACACCATTAACCCAGAAAATCATGACTTTTTATAAAATTTGCTGTATTTTTTTTCTGAATTATTCAAAATTTAGTAGTTGGTCTTTTTTTGATGTCTTTCATCATAAGATGAGATAGAGGTGGAAAATGAGAACATATACGGTTCAAAGAGGAGATACGTTATATGGAATATCCAAGCAGTTTGGAGTGAGTGTTTCAGAAATTAAGCGTTTGAACAATTTAACTAGCGATGCGATTACGGTCGGAGATGTGTTACAGATTCCTACGACAGGAAATACAACTTATACCGTTCAAAGAGGAGATTCCTTATACAGTATTGCTAGACTTTACAATACGACAGTTGATGCGATTAAACAATTCAATGGACTTACCAGTGACTTATTGTCGATTGGAATGGTTTTACAAATTCCCGCACTCGATGGCAATGACTCTTCCGGTTACGTGAATTACACGGTTAAAAAAGGGGATTCTCTGTATAGTATTGCTAAATCGTTTGATACGACGGTTTCTGAAATTATGTCGTTCAACAATCTATCGTCGACAGTACTCAGTATTGGGCAAGTTTTAAAAATTCCTACGATGGAAACGGGTCAAAATTATGGTGTTTACTTAGTTCAAAAAGGAGATACTTTGTATTCAATTGCCAATCAATATGGTATTACCGTATCAGAACTCAAGGCTTTGAATCATTTAACGAGTGATCAACTCAGCATTGGAATGATGTTGAAAGTTCCTGGAACTGGTGTCATTTTAGAGTGTTATGGCACTAATTACACGGAACCTACTTACATTACGCATACAGTTGTTAAAGGAGATAATTTGTATTCGTTGGCATCTAGATATGGTGTCAGTGTCGACAGTATCAAGAGACTGAATAACTTGACTAGCAATCTGTTAGCGATTGGGCAAGTATTAAAAATAAAGGAGGCTTAAAATGGCTTTAATTTCTTATGAAGAGTTTCAAAAGACAGATGCTTATCCGGCATTTGCAAAACAAAATTCGGATGTTGGATATTTAAAGGTGCAGGCATTTATGGCCGATCAGGCAATTCCGATTCCCGACGTAGAGATTTTAATTACTAAAGAAATTGAAGGTAATATTGTTGTTTTTTTTCGCGGGTATACGGATTCTAGTGGCATTATCGATAATATTACTTTACCAGCGCCAGCAGATACGTACAATGTATCGACGGAGACGTTTTCTGAATTTGAAGTGTACGATTTGACCGCAGTCAAAGAATCTTTTCAAACCTTAAAAAAATATACGATTGGAATGTTCGGAGGATTAAAAGTGTTGCAGTACATCAAAATGGTTCCTATGATTCAGGGAGGTAGCTATGCCCGTTAGAGTTCCGGTCGTTCCAGAGTATATTACCGTTCATTTGGGTGCTCCTAATGAGGCTGCTCGGAACATTACGATTCCGTTTATCGAATATATTACGAACGTTGCTACGTCTGAAATTTATCCTTCTTTTCCAACCGATGCGATTAAAGCTAACATTTTAGCTCAGATTTCGTTTGCACTCAATCGTGTCTACAACGAATGGTATCCTTCACAAGGATACGGATTTGATATTACAAGTGATCCGACATATGATCAGACATTTCGGGAAGATAGTCAATTTTTCGAAAATATCGCTGTCATTGTAGATGATCTATTTAATGATTACATTCGAAGAGAGGGGCAGATTCAACCACTTTTTGCACAGTATTGTGCTGGTAAAAACGGCAGTACTTGCAATGGACTTTCGCAATGGGGAAGTGTCAACTTAGCCAATCGTGGTTTTGATCCATTGGAGATTTTAAGATATTATTATGGTGACGATATCCAAGTTGTTTACGATGCTCCGGTGGAACCTTTGATGTCTTCTTATCCGGGATTTCCACTTGCGGTTGGTTCGGCCGGAGATCCGGTAAGGACTCTAAAAATTCAATTGAATCGGATTGCCAATAACTATCCGGCGATTCCTGTCATATCGAATTTAAATGAGTTTTTCACGGTTGAGATGGAACGAGCAGTTAAAGTATTTCAAGATATTTTTAGTTTAGAGCAGACTGGGGAAGCAGATAAATCGACTTGGTATAAAATTAAATATATTTACAATAGTGTCAAACGAATTGCCGATTTGGAGAGTGAGGGAATTAGTGAGGAAGAAGCGACACTTCTTTATGAACAAGCATTGGAATATGGTGATCAAGGTCCCTATATTCGACTTCTTGCTTATTTATTATCCGTGATTGCCTATTTGGATTCTTCTTTGCCGATGTTAGAAGTAGGAGATATCTTTGATGATAATTTACAGGAAATGCTCATTGCGTTTCAAGAAAAGTATGGATTGGATGCGGATGGAAAGTTGGATGTCGAAGATTGGCCTGTCCTTTTAGATGTCTATAATCAATTGTTAGAGTCGGTGCCAAGTAAGTACTATGACTATCGCGATGAGTTTTATCCGGGATACTTTTTGTCAATCGGTATGACTGGCGATGACGTCAAGAGACTGCAACAATTTTTATATCAAATCTGCGTACGAAAGAAAAATATACCTGGTGTACGAGTCGATGGTACATTCGATTCTTTGACTGAGTCTTCGGTAAAAGCGATTCAAAAGATGGCGAATCTTCCTGAAAACGGTGTGGTTGGACCCGCGACATGGTACCAGATTGTCGAGATGTCTAAGAGTTAGCAAACGGAAAAACGTTTGCTTTTTTTGTCTTCTTTGACTATACTAATGATAGTAGATGAGTAGCAGTTTGTACTCATGAAAAGGAGGATGCCATGAAAAATAAAGAACGTATCATCGCTATCGTTTGTTTTGCATTGTTCATTGTTTTCTTGGTTTTCTTTCTCGTTTTCTGGGCTTTGTTTCGAAGTGACTCTTCCGGTGACTCTTACGATGCTTCCAAGTGGCAGATTACGATTGTGTACCGACTCATCAACATTCGGGCGGAGGCTAGTTTGGATGCTGAAATTTTAGGACAAGTGAAACAAGGAGAAACGTACGATGTCTTAGGTTATACGGTCGATGAAGAGTACGAATGGTATCAGATTGAAAAAGATGGAATCAAAGGATATGTCGGATCTAAGAAGGATGCTCCTTATGTCAAAGAGACTGGGCAGGCTAAAAAGTCTGATATCGAACTGAAATATTACGATGAATATGTCGTGTTTGTAGATGGCAACATTACGTTAGATGGCCTTACGTGTACCTCTAGTTACGGTTGTGATATTACGTATGAGATTTTAGATGATGATTACATTCAGTATATTGCAACGGACTCTTTAGGAACGAGTGTTTATAAGACACAACGGTACTACATGGTGTATTCCATTTCCAATTTTGAACGAGAGTACGATGATGTTACGGTTCGTGGTACGTTTTCTAATTTGAGTGATGGACTTCATATCAATTTACAAGTTTGGAATAAAATCTTGATTCCACCAGAGTCTTTATCGCCAACGTTTTACTATATCATAACGCCGTATTCGGATGTGGAAACGATTTCCACAATCAATGAAAGCGTCGTATCTTTGGAAACACCTAACTTGATGTTTCAAGCAGGGAACTTATTGGATAGTACTGTAAATGCGTATCAAGATTTGGTTTCTAATCCGTACGAATTTTCACCTAAACAGGAGTATTTAATTGGCGGCGTTCCTGCTAACTCTTGTATCAATGTTGATTATTTGATTCCAAGGAACGTTCATCAGTACTTTACAGAACCAGTAAAATATTTTGAATTTGGATATCGGGCATCGTTACCGAATGCGGTTGGATTCCGTTCTTATTTATCAGAAAAGTATGTAATGCCTTACTAAAAGATGTGAAAAATGCACATCTTTTTTTCTTTTTTACATAAAATAAAAATAATTAGCACTCTTGCTTGACAAGTGCTAATTAAGTGAGTATAATGGATGCTAGTGAGGTGATATATATGTATGGTATGCCTACTAATCAAGAAGAAGATGTATTAAAAAAATATGGTCGTGACATTACGAATGATGTCAAGACTAGAAAGACAGATCCGGTAATTGGCCGTGATGATGAAATTCGTAGTATTACGAGAATTTTATCTAGAAAAACGAAGAATAATCCGGTTTTAATCGGTGAACCTGGTGTTGGTAAGACTGCTATTGTCGAAGGACTTGCCCAGAGAATTGTCAAAGGCGATGTCCCAGAAAGTTTGAAAGATAAGACGATTTGGGAACTCGATATGGCTTCTTTGGTGGCTGGTGCCAAGTATCGTGGTGAATTTGAGGAACGTTTGAAAAACGTTTTAAACGAAGTTAAGAAAAGTGAAGGAAACATCATCATGTTTATCGATGAGATTCACATGATTGTCGGAACTGGTGCGGAAGGTGCCATGGATACTTCTAATATCCTAAAGCCGATGTTGGCGCGTGGTGAGATTCATGTCATTGGTGCGACAACGTTAAATGAATATCGTCAATATATTGAGAAAGATGGTGCCCTAGAACGAAGATTCCAAAAGATTATCGTTCATGAACCTTCTGTCGAAGATACGATTACGATTCTTCGTGGCTTAAAGGAACGTTACGAAATCCATCATGGTGTTACGATTCAAGACCGTGCTTTGGTTTCTGCTGCGGTATTATCCAATCGTTATATTACAGATCGCTATTTACCAGATAAGGCTATCGATTTGGTCGATGAGGCATGTGCAACGATTCGTGTACAGATGGACTCTGTTCCGACAGAACTCGATGAACTTTCTCGTAAAATCATGCGTTTGGAAATCGAAAAAGAAGCCATTCGTAAAGAAAAAGATGATATTTCTAAGAAACGTGTTGCTGAAATCAATACGGAATTAGATACTTTACGAGAACAAGAAAACGAGATGAAAGAAGCTTGGAATAAAGAGAAGGGAATCAATGATCAAATTAAAAACAAGAAGAGCGAAATTGAAAAAGCAAGATTCGATTTGGAACAAGCGGAAAACAATTACGACTTAGAGAAAGCGGCTAAATTGCAACATGGTGTATTACCGAGACTTGAAAAAGACTTGGCAGAATTACAGGGCTTAGAGAAAAATAAGTTATTGAGTGATGTCGTTACTAGTGATGATATTGCGGCTGTCATTTCTCGTTGGACAGGTGTACCAGTTGCTAAGTTAGTTAGTACTGAAAAAGAGAAATTATTGTCTTTATACGATAACTTAAGACATCGTGTCATGGGACAAGACGAAGCATTGAAATTAGTAAGCGATGCTATCATTCGTTCTAGAAGTGGTATCAAAGATCCAAATCGTCCAATCGGCTCTTTCATCTTCCTAGGTCCAACTGGTGTTGGTAAAACGGAAGTTGCTAAGAGTTTGGCATATGAATTATTTGATGATGAACGTCACATGATTCGTATCGATATGAGCGAGTACATGGAGAAGTTCTCTGTCTCTCGTTTAATCGGAGCCCCTCCAGGATACGTTGGATACGAACAAGGTGGCGAGTTAACGGAAGCGGTTCGTAGAAACCCTTACAGTATCATTTTGTTCGATGAAGTAGAAAAAGCTCATCCAGAGGTTTTGAATTTGTTGTTACAGATTCTAGATGATGGTAGATGTACGGATTCGAATGGTCGTACGGTCGACTTTAAAAATACGATTATTATCATGACTTCTAACGTCGGCAGTGAGTACATTCTTTCTGGTCAAGATGACAAAGTAATGGAAGAACTTCACAAGCATTTTAAACCAGAATTTATCAATCGTGTCGATGAAGTTATCGTATTTAAGAAACTTACGAAAGATGTATTGTACGAAGTCTTAGATAAGATTGTTCGTGAGATTGAAGACCGTTTAAAGGACTCTCACATCCAGATTCGTTTGACGGATGCGGCAAAGAACTACTTAATCGATAAAGGTTACGATGAGTTTTATGGCGCTCGTCCATTGAAACGTCTCGTCAATCGTGAAGTAGAGACAGTATTAGCGAAGAAATTAATCGACAACGAAATCAAACCGGATAGTATTGTCACAATCGACTATCAAAATCATCAGATTCTTGTCAGTTAGGAAAAGGTCAAGCATATGCTTGACTTTTTTTTGTTTTTGCCGTCAAGAACTAGTAAATTTTCATTTCCTTGTTTTCTTTTCTGGCTTTATTTCTAAAAGATGATATAATTAGAGTATAGTAGGTGAGGATATGAAAAAAAATAGAGGTATTACAATTGTTGAGTTGATTGGATTTATTATTGTATTAGGAATTATTATCGTATTAGTAATCCCTAAGATAACGGAATATATTACCGGTTCTAGAGAGAAAACGATGGTTCAAAATGCTGAGATTTATTTAGAGTCAGCGAAAGTTTTGTATCACAGTCAATATATGCTTCCGGAAGCAGGTCAAACTGATGCGTTAAGTGTATGTGATATTAGGGTTCGTTCTGGTGGAAAAAGTCCGTATGGTGCGGAATGGGATTGTGAAAAGAGTTTCGTTGCTGTTTATAATCCTGATAATAATCAATATAATTACTATGTTCAGTTAGTGGATGCGAATGGAAATGCGTTGCCATTAACAGAAGAGGGACATTTTCATGAAGATTTAGTCGTAGTAGAAAGTGATGGTAACTATCCGACACGATCTGACGATAGGTTGCTCATTATGAGAGCAAAAGTTGGCGATTACGTCAATTATGATGCCGGTGTTTGGGAGACTGATATGGCACTACCTACGCAGGTTGGAACGATTGGAGGAGTTACGGCAGGAACTAGTCGAAATAATAGTGTCTCTTGTTCCGATGTTACTTCCATTTTATCCGGATGGCGAATTTTGTCAAAAAGAGATGGAAAAGTTACTTTAGTTAGTGCAGGCAATCCACTTTGCTATTATCATGGTGGAACGGATAATGCTTATACATCAGAACAGTATCTAAAAGGAAATTTAGATTGGGCATCTAAGTACGTTTCTAGTAAAGCAACTAGTGAAGTAGACGCTCTTTCTTTTGAAGATTTTAAGAATGAATTTGCACTTTCTGTATCCGTTTTAGGAAAGGAAGACTTATTGAATTATTGCAAAGATACTAGCAATTGTGAAATGAATGAAGATTCAGAAGGTGCCATTGCAAATGTTTCTGATGCTAGTTTGTTCCGCATCGATGCACCGTACTATTTGGCATCTTCTAAGGACACGGCAACGTTATGGAGTGTGGCAACCGATGGAAATATTACGTCTTTTACAAATCAAGCACAAGGTATTCGTATTTTGATTACGTTAAATAGTGATGTTGTTGCAAAAGGAAAAGACGAAAACGGTGCATGGATACTATCTTAGCATATTTTGACGGAACGGCACGTTTATTATATAATATAGATAGGAGGATTTTTATGAAAGAAGATTTCAAAAACATTATCTTGATGGGACTTGGTGCAATGTCTTTGACGACAGAAAAAGCACAAGAAATGAAGAAAGAACTTTTAAAGAAAGGAGAAGAAGTATACGAAAAGGGAAAAGTAGCAAATGAAGAATTAAAGCATAACATCGAAGAAAAGATTAAAGAAAACGTTACAGTCGTATACCAGACACCAGATTTATCAAAAGAAGATCTTGCTAAAAAGATTCAAGAGTTATCAGATGAAGATAAGAAAGAAATTATGGATTTATTAAAGGATAAAAAATAATATGAAGCGAGAAGGGAAACGCTTAAGTGGCATTGTACGTGTCATCAATAAATATCATCTGGTAAAAGAAGCGACTCCCGAAAGATTACGTCAGGCTTTAGAAGAATTGGGACCGACATTTATTAAGATTGGTCAAATTATGTCTTCTAGGCCTGATTTGGTTCCTAAGGAGTATTGTGCAGAATTAAAGAAGTTACGGAGTAACGTAAAACCGATGGAGTTTTCTCTCGTTACAGAAATTCTAGATCGTGAGTATAATGGCGAAACTTGGAATATATTTGCATCGATTGAAGAAGTTCCGATTGGATCTGCTTCGATTGCTCAAACCCATCGGGCTACTTTAAAAAATGGCGATGAAGTTGTTATAAAAATTGAACGAGAACACGTCTATGAAACGATGACACAAGATATCAAGCTGTTAAAAAGTGTCGTTCGGCTTTTACATTTAGATAAATTATTTTCGAGTGTTTTGGATATCGATTCTTTCTTAGATGAGATGTATCAAACGGCTTTAGAAGAAATGGACTTTTTGATGGAAGCAAGACATATGAAAGAGTTTGCGAATAATCAAAAAGATGTCCGTTACATCAAACCGATTCGTGTTTACGATGAGTATTGTACGAGAAATGCACTCGTTATGGAGTATATTGGTGGATACAATATCAATCAATTAGATTCTTTAAAGAAAGATGGTTACGACATCAAAGAAATTTCTGAGAAACTTGCCTATAATTATATTAAACAAGCATTGGATGATGGGTTCTTTCATGCGGATCCACATTCCGATAATATTAAGATTGATGATGGCAAAATCGTATTTTTAGATTTTGGTATGATGGGGAGACTAACACATCATAACAGAAAACTTTTGGATGCTTGCATTCGGGCGATTGTATCGAACGAATACAGTGAAGTAGGTCATATTTTAACGGTTATGAATACGAATAACTATCCAATCGACCATATGAGACTCAACAACGATATCAAACGCGTTTTGGATAAAAACAAGACAGCAGAGATTGCTAATATCGATATCAAAGGATTTGCACTTGATATGTTTTCGATGTTAAACGACAATAAGATTATTTTGCCACGCGATATTACGATGTTGTTACGTGGTATTATCGTCATTGCGGGATTACTAGAAGAAATCGATCCGACTGTCAGTTTGATGCAAGTATTACAAACGTACTTTGATCCAAAAGATATGTTTACTAAGGATAAATTCAAGGATTATGCTTCGACGGTTGTCCGTAGTGGCGCTGATTTAATGGTCATTCCAAAAGAAGCATTGACTCTTTTAAAAGGAATTAATACAGGTGAACTTCGCTTCAATGTCGAAATGACGGACTCTACTGGACAAATCACTAGAATGGAAAAGTTATTCCATTTAGGAATTATAACGGTTTTAGACGTTGCCTTAATAATCGGAATTCCTTTTATTAGCGATACGAATCCTGTTTTATTTGCATTTTATGTGATTGCCGCTATTATCTGTACATGCTGGTTATTTGTTAAGATGTTCGTATCTAGAATACGAAGGAAATAATTGAAGACGGAAGTCTTCTTTTTTTAATGGAAATATGGTATTCTAATAGTAGATAAAATATAGGAGTGATAAGATGAGTATGTTCGATATTCACAATTTAAATATCATCCAAGATGATGAGAACTATTATTTTTTTAGAGCACTCAATTTGGGTGATGAAAATGATATAAGAACTCATCTTACTACTACTTTTGATGGTACACTAGAAAAAGTAAGAACAGACCGGTCTAGATATGAAGGCGTAGCAAAGTACCAAGAAGGGGCACCGTTAAATTTGGAACAGGCCTTTGATCACATCAAAATGCATCATCGTAAAGATACCAATTGTATTTCGTTAAGTAGCAATGCCAATGTCGCGTTGCTTTATGGAAAAAGTTTCTATCGTAACCACTATGCAATGATTAAAGTTCCGAAAACAGAACTAGGTAACAATACGGTTTTAGCAGGACCATATATGCTAGAAGAAGTTTCTAAAAAGATAGAAGAGTATCGTAAAAATCCTAATTTAGATGAAGTGACGAAGTATTATTTAGATGGTATCCAAAATGCCAAAAACAAAGCAAGAATCGAAGAACTTTTGAAAACTATTAAAGAAAAGAAAACATACGATGATGTGTTTCAAAAAGGTTTGATATTCGCTCAAGACAAACGAACGGATTTGGGAGATTATTCGGATAGTGAAAAAGAAAATTTAGAACGAGAAAAGATTCTGGCGATGTTAAAGGTAATTCCAGATGAAATCTTGCCAAATGCCAGTAATCTGTTTTTAATTCAGACGATTGGAAATGCCTTTTCTGCATCCGAACTGTTACATGATGGGGAGATTACAAAGGAAGAACTGCTAACGCCACCAAGCGAGTTGGTAGAAGTATTTGCAAGTTTACAACAACTCCCAAAAAACACTCCTCATGTAGAGGAGTTAAAACGAGAAATCTTGCAAGCCGTTACGAAAAACGATTCTTTGTTTCCGTGTTTTACGCATGAAAATGATAATCTTCCAGAAGAACATGATTCAATTAAGAAGATGTATGAACTAACGAAAAGTGGTACGAGTTATCATGAAGCCATTACAATGTATCATAAATTGTTTTATTTAGCAAAATCTAGACTTCGTAATTTGCATACAGTAAAAATACTAAAAGAGATAACGAAGGATAATCCAAAATACAAAGGAATTATCGAACAAATTAGCAAAGAAGGATTTGGAATTGAACCTGAAATCTTTTCAAGAGCCAAAGGAAATGGTCTTTCTGTCAGTGAAAATGTAAGAGTAGGAATCACACCGAAAGAACAAGAAATGTTTGAGAAAGTGAAAAATTACTCGGAAGAGGGATTGCAACATGTTTTACAAAATCCACAAGAAGTTTTTTTAGAGTTCTTAGATAAACAATATCAAATTTCAGAAAATGAGTATTATGCGAATGCGGTCATCGATTTGTTTGATTGGGAAAGTATCGGAGTTGTTCCATTCTCTATTCAAAGAAGAGAACAATTGGTACAGAAACTCCTGGAATCTGATGTTGTTGGAACGTATCAAATGTTAAGAAGTCAAGGCACGAGCGAAAAAGAGATTGTAGGAAAACTTCTAACAGCCATTATCAAAGATAAAAAAATCGATGAATTAAATGAAGAAGAACAATTCACAAAAGATGATTTAGACGATTTCCTAGGATATTATCTAATCAAAGGAACGAGTAATTTTAAACTGAAAGCATACCAAGCTTACGCCTATCAGGAAGCGGAGCGGATTATGGATGCACATCAGTTTGCATCTGTCGTGATGCCAACTGGTTCTGGTAAAAGTTTTGTTGCGATTGCAACTTTACTCAAAAATCCAGATCAAAAGATGCTATATTTAGCACCAAATGATGAAATTATCAATCAGGTAAAAAAGTATCTCGTTCAATATGTTACTGGTACGACCTCTAGTAAAACTACAGAGCAACTTATTCAAGAAAGATTTCCGAATTTACGATTTGCCAGATATCATGATTTGGTCAGTATGAAGCAAGATGAAATCATTCATTTCAAATATGATTATGTTATTTTAGATGAGTTGCATCGCAGTGGAGCTTCTGAATGGAGCAGGAAACTACAGAAATTAGTCGATTATCAGCATGATAATCCAAACTTTCATATGTTAGGAATTACTGCTACGGAAGAACGGGATATGGATGGCAAAGATATGGCTGAGTTTTGGGCAAAATACTTTAATTATAGTGATGAAGAAATTGCTCGAAACAAACATGTTGCATATTATATGAGCCTAGAAGATGCCGTATACTATCGATATGTATTAAATCCTAAAAAAGTTGCTTGTGACTACTTTTTAGCAACCAAAGAAGGACAAGGGTTGTTCCAAGAACTAGAAGAAAAAATGAAAGAAGTAGAAGAAGTAACTGGAAATGACGAAAATGTCAAACGGCTTGCTGCGAAACTAGATCATCTAAGAAGAAATGTTACCAAAGCAAAAGGAACTGGCGATATCATTTGTGAAAATGTACGGTTTGGCAAAAAATATATCGTTTTCTGTCCAGTTACTGCTGGAACTGTTACAGCGGAAGATGAAGATGGTAACATCATCGATAGTAGAGTATCTGGTACCGAGGCAATCGAGCATCAACAAAAGCAGATGATACAATATTTCCAAGATTACTTTGGGATTAGCGAAGAAGAAGCAAAACAAAGTATAGAATGTTATTCGATGTTAGGGGAGTATTCTAAATCTAAGAATACTTATGAATTTGAACAATTTCAAAAAGATACCTCTGATAGTCCAAATAAAATTAAGTTTATGTTTGTCATGAACAAGTTAAATGAAGGCGTGCATTTAGACAAAATAGACGGAATTATTTGGCTTCGTCCATTAGACCAAAATTCTAGAATTTTATATTTACAACAATTGGGAAGAATAATTCATACGATGGATTCAAATCATCCAATTTCAGAAGAAAATTTACCGATTGCTATCGATTTAGTGGGAAACTCTCTGCGTGTTAAATTACATAAGAACACTAAACAGAAAGATTCTTTAGAAGACTTAAAAACGATTCAAGGTTGGATTCTGGAACATGATAATAAGATTCCAGATATCAATAGTAATGATCAGTTAGAAGCAAGATATGCTAGTAAGTTACAGATGATTCAAAAAGAATATCAAAAGTATATTACGGGTGAATCTTCTATTGAAACATTGAAACCAAGAATGAGATACCGAGTGGAAGAAATCTTATCGATTGGTTCTCGTTTTGCGTTATGGAACTACGAGTTTCCAAAACGAACCAAACAAACTAGAGAGCAATCTACTCTTGATGTAGATGATGAGTTATTTGAAGTACAAGGGTATTTAAAAGATTTCTTTGATGTTGCGACAGAATTAGATTCTTATGAGATATCTGCTTTTCAAAAGAACTATCAACAAGTTATGGCTTACTACGTGGAACATGGTGATTTAGCAGTCAATACAAAGTCTGGTAGCTTAGGTCAATGGATTAGTATC